>ERZ808040.890-NODE-890-length-22693-cov-3.678104_pt1 | contig 22693 bp, 19 predicted proteins | sample MGYA00380191_ERZ808040 | MGnify/ENA primary metagenome ERZ808040 (study PRJEB31490, sample SAMN06133395) | mouse gut metagenome | isolation source: J6 | host: mice | place: China: Chengdu | collected 2015-05 ...
AAACAATTGCTTACAAACATATGGCAGTCCCGCTTTTGGATGCGTACGAATCCGAAAGCAAGGCTGCACAACAAATTAGTAAACGTACGCAGGGAAGCGGCGTTAAATTCAAGGAGGAATATATTATGGTAGTACAACACAATCTTACAGCAATGAACTCTAACAGAATGTTAGGAATCACAACTAGCACACAGGCTAAGTCAACAGAGAAGTTATCATCTGGTTACAAGATTAACCGTGCAGCTGATGATGCAGCAGGCTTATCCATCAGTGAAAAGATGAGAAGACAGATCAGAGGTCTTACACAGGCTGTTTCCAATGCACAGGATGGTATTTCAGCAGTACAGACAGCTGAAGGTGCACTCGGTGAAGTGCATGACATGTTACAGCGTATGAATGAACTTGCTATCAAGGCTGGTAATGAAACATTACAGTCTGTAGATAGAAAGTACATCCAGCAGGAACTTGATCAGCTGAAATCTGAAATTGACAGAGTTCAGACAACAACCACATTCAATGAGCAGAAGCTGTTGAATGGTGACTTCTCTAAGGGTAAAGCTCTTCAGGTTGGTTCTGAAGTTGATGCTGACAACAGAATCAAAGTTACAATCTTGAAGATGGATTGGGATACAATTTCAAATTCTACTACTAAGATGCCTGGTTCAACTACTGGTAATGGAAAAGGCAATAAGACATTACAGGTATTTAAAGAAGGCGAAGATGCTACTAAGGTAGAAGCAAACATCAAAGCTACTGTTTCCAGTATCAAGACAGCTATCCAGAATGTATCTGAGCAGAGATCCAGACTTGGTGCTACACAGAACAGACTTGAGCACACAGTAAACAACCTGAACAACGTTGTAGAGAATACTACATCTGCTGAATCTGCTATCCGTGATACAGATATGGCTACTGAAATGGTTAAGTACTCCAACAACCAGATTCTTGCTCAGGCAGGTCAGGCTATGTTGGCTCAGGCTAACCAGGCTAACCAGGGTGTATTATCCTTACTTGGCTAATCAGTGAGAGTATAAACATTGCAGTAAACTACCAAAAGGGAATGGATAAAATCCATTCCCTTTTTAACACGAAAACTATTTAGAAATATTATGTAAGCCCTGACAATCTTTTTAATGCAGGTTCAAAATCGCCACATCTTTTATAAAATTCGGAAGCAGCGGTCATATTTCCCATTTGTTCATTGATTAATCCCATGTAATACCAGCTTAAAAAGGTATTCGTTCCTTCAGCATATGGGTTATCCATAGAGGTAGCCTTTATAAATTCTGACATTGCCTTTATGGGTTGTCCTGACATATAATAGATTCTTCCCATCAAAAATACAAAATCCGGGTTTTTGGCAAATACTTCATAAATCTGTTCAAACTGAAGCGCTTCTTCAATCTTTCCTAGGTGAAGAAGACAATTGCCGTATGCCTGGATTGTAAGCCTAAGGTATTCCAGATCTGGATTTAAATCATAAGTGAGAACTTTGGAATAGTATTTGGCGGCGGATCCATAATCATCTAGGCAGTAATATTCTTGTCCAATTTGAAAGTATAGATAAGGGTCATCGGGGTGTTTTTCAAGTTCTTTTTCCAGCAATGTCATATTTCGGATCCGTTTTGCTTCCAGTTCTTCTGCAGTACCCACATAACCAGAGTGAAGGACTGTGAGTGGAATTTCAAAGGCATAAGGTGTCTGGGACGTAGAAGGAGTTAGCTGTTCGTGAATGGGCGCTTCGTAATGATAATAGCGGCGGTTAAAAAATCGTTCCACCATATCGATGTAGATTCTTTGCTGATTGTCGTTAGGAGTAAGATTTTTCCTTTTTAGTCGTCCGACATAAGCAGGATACTCTCTGGCAAGACACATAAATTCCTCTGGATTGCTTTCTTCTGCCCATTCATCACAGTCCAATACGAGAATCCAGTCATAGGATGCTTTGGAAATGGAAAAGTTGCGTGCAGCGCTGAAGTCGTTGATCCATTTGAAATCAAATACTTTGGCGCCATATTTTTGGGCTACATCCTTTGTACGGTCAGTTGAACCAGTATCCACCACAATAATTTCGCAGTTAAAATGCTGAATGCTTGCAAGACAGCGTTCAATATTTGCTTCTTCATTTTTGGCAATCATGCAAATTGAAAATGGTTTCATGTGTTTTCTTCTCCTTATAAATAAGATTCCATCTCTTTAATTCGGTGCACAAAGCTATGCTCCCGGGCAATTTTGTCGTGAGCAGAAGCAGCCATCTGTATGCGTTCCTGCTCATTCTGAAGGTAATAATGGAGCTTATCAAGCAGGTCTTTTTGGCTGTCATAAAAGGCAAAATCATCTCCCGGAATAAATAAATCAAAAAAGTCTGTCTGATAGTTGCTTAATAAAAAGCCTCCCGCACCCATAATATCAAAGGCGCGCAGCGGGATACCGCTTTTAATGCTTCTAAGGGACATGTTAAGATTAATCTTAGAATTTTTATAAACATAGGGCGCCACCTCATAGGGGTCCATAGGATCATGTAAAATAGCATTGGGATGTTTAAAGTTTTGATCGGGGGTGTAGATATCAATGGGATATCTGTCTGCAATGGCGTGGAGAAGCTCTGTTCGTTCAATGGAAGTAATCTTGCGATTTACATAATATTGCGAGTAAATATACTCATTGGATTCCACGCCGTCATCATTTGTCATGGATGGGCAGACAGCCATCATATCCTCCATAATCTCTGGGGTCATCGTTTCCTGTACAAAATTGTAACCATAAACATTTTTCTGAGCAGCCATGACACCATCTAAGTAACCTTTAGCAAATGGGGATAAATTATCAAAATGATGGAAAAATCCACTTTTATAACTTTCGGTATAGAGTGCGCCCACAAAAGAGATATCTGTTTTATTCATATGTGAGGATTTTGAAAAGGCATCAAAGTTATTCATCCCATCCAGCCGTTTTGTATTGGCGGCAAGAGGAAGATAGTGGACGGTCTGAATGCCGTTTTTAATAAATTCATATGCAAGATCTTTATCAAAGATAAAAATGTGATTACAGGGAGAAATTGTGGTATATGAATATAGAGTGATATACGGACTGTCATAAACCCAGCACACGTAAGGGATTCCCTCGGCGCTGCAAACTTTGGAGATCACAGGATAATAGTTAAAAGAAAAAACATAATCAGGTATATGCTTATGGATTTCCTGCGTTAATGAAGCCTCATATGCAGGATCAAAACGAAAGCTTTCAGGGAAAAAAGGGAAGGAGACGACTTCGTGACCAATTTCCCGATAAGCATCTTTTAAGTCATCTATACAAAAACAGTTCCATTCTAAGAAAAGGATTTTCATCTGTGTTTTACCTTTCTATCGTTTTTAGATTCATGTTTGAAGCAGAGAAAGACGCTGTTTTGCCGGTGCATAATTTCCGCACTTTGCATAATATTTCATAGCATTTTCTTTCTTACCGATACATTCATATATTACACCAATATTATAATTAGGCATATAACTGTTGATGCCTGTCGTTTTCCCGTTCTTCATAGAGACAGCCTTTTGAAATTCAGTGATTGCCTGGTCAAAGAGAGCATTGTGCATATAAATGAGCCCCATGAGAAACACAAAATCGGTTTGAAAGGAAAAGAGTTCATATACATTGGCAAGACCCAGAGCAGCATCATATTCTTTGGCTTCCAACAGGCAGTAGCCATAAGATTCAACCATTTCCTGAACATAGGCAAGAGCCGGATCAATGTCAAAGGAAAGTCCGGCGTCAAAGTATTGGCATGCAGCAGGATAATCTTTTAAGATTTGATAACACTTTCCCGTTTGAAATAGCAGATAGGGGTCGTCTGGGGCATCTTTAAGTGCGAGAAGCAAAAGGTCCAGATTTCGGCTTGCCTTTGCTGTAAGGGCGTCCTCTTCCTCATAGCCGTGATGATAAAGGGAAATATCGACTGGACAGTAAACCGGCGCTGATTCAATTATGGGAAAGACTTGTTCATGAATGATGCCGCAATAATGGTTATATTTCCTGTTGAATAAGCGTGCTACCTGTTCCGTCATTGTAGAAGTCTGACCGGATAGTAAATTGCAGGGATTAAGCCGTGTAATGGTGCCGATTTCCTTTCGGTGGGAGTTTATAAAGGAGATTAACGCAGAAATATTTATGTCTTTTAAATACTCATCAAAATCGACTACCAAGATCCAGTCGTGGGAAGCCTTAGAAATAGAAAAATTTCTGGCAGCGCTAAAATCATTTGTCCATTCAAAATGATAAAGCTGATCTGTATATTGGGAAATAAGACTCATCGATTGATCGGCTGAGCCAGTGTCAGCAATTACAAGCTCAAAACCCAGCTTTTTTAAAGGCGCAAGACAATTATGAACATTGGATTCCTCACTTTTGGCAATCATACAGACAGATATAGGAAGCATAAGTTATTCTCCAGTTTTCTTTAAATATAGGTTAATGCAAGTTAACTGCAGCGTCAACGTGCAGATTCATCAAAGAAAAAATAATCCAATCGGTCGTTTAAGAGCATAGCAAGATAGCCAAATGCACTTCGGTTAATGACCATAATTCGGCACATACTCATAAGCTGCAGATCAATAAAATTCTTACCCTGTGTATTGCCCTCAATATACGTTACACTTTGAGGAAGCGTAAGCCCAAGTACATTGTCATTCTGCCTGCACCAGGGGATATCATCTGAGAACACATAAAAAGCAGCATCTGGGTGATGAAGCAATATTTCTTTTATCTTTTGTAAATAGTAGTCGGCGGATGAAGCCCAGCCAAATTGGGCATAGTCACCACGCCGGATGTGAACAGCGACCGATTTAGAATTCAAAATTTGATTCGCGTAAAAGCGGTTTTGTTCATCTATAATAGGAGGAAAAGAAAGTTCTTTCTTTAATATGGACTGGCAGTTCCTAAACCAGTCAGGATGTTGCCAATAACCATGGTAATAAACAAATTCATTATTTGCTTTTAAGATTTCAGGAATAAAAGTGTTGCCTGGGATGCGGTATATTTGCCCGTCAAAAGGGTTATGTTCATGATAATTTTCAAATTCCGTGATCATAATAATGTCAAAGCCAAGGTTTTTGAAAGACTGGGGAATACTGCCGCCATTTCTTTTTTCTTCAAGCAACTGATTCCAGATATCGGAATCAAAGTATTGACTCAGAAGATTTGGTTTTAAACGAAAAATATGTTCTAACTCGTAACCATTATGTACCTGATTTATAAAGAAAAAAGAATCATCAAGGTACCAGATGTCCTGCTCGGGGAAAGAGAGCTGTGCATACCTGACAAAAATATATTGAAATATCTGATTGGCGAGACCGCCGTTTAGGTACTGGATCTTCATAATTCTACCTTTCTGTTTTTGATGTAAAGCATGTGTTAAAAAATATTATAACATGTAAAAGATTGTATTAAAAGAAATTTAGAGTTTATAAAGGTTCTGTTTTCAGCCAATTACGACAAACGAAAAAAATATAGGCATAAACTAAGAAATATGATAAAATTATGTAAAAAAGGATATATGAGTATGTATGGAGGGATTTATGGATAAAAGAATGAACATAGCGACAGCGTTAAACAGAAAATATGTAAAGTATGCTTGTGTAATGCTAACCTCTTTGCTGATGAATCAATCAGGTATAGATATACATGTGTTTATTTTACATAGCGATTTGACGTGGCAGGACAAAGAACAATTGAAAACGCTTGCAGAAGGATATAATCATAGCATTCATTTTCTGATGATAAATAAGAATAATTTCCCAGCCGGGCTGCCGACGACTAAAACGTGGTCATTGGAAGCGTATTACCGACTTATGCTTTTGGATATTCTTCCGCCAGATGTAGAGAAAATCTTATATCTGGATGTGGATATGATTATTAACAAATCAATAAAAGAACTTTATGATACAGACTTTGGAGACAGCCTCTTTTGCGTGTGCCCCGATATGTCTGTGCATTTTCCGGTTTCTGATATACGCGATCAGGTTTTTAAAGATTATATTGAACAGGGATTTACATATTTTAATTCCGGTATGATGCTGTGGAATGTGGAGAAGCTGCGAGGAAAGTATTGTTTTAAGGATTATATGGATTTAGCGGAATCATTGAACTATCAGATGAAGGCGCCTGATCAAGATTTGTTGAATCTGATGCATTATAAGCAGGTGAAGTTCCTTGATGAATATCGGTATGATCTTTTTTCAAAAATAGCATATGATTCTGGAATCCGATACGAGAATGCATGTAAAGAGACAACTATTATACACTATGCAGGTATGAAACCTTGGGCGGGCGGTGAAGGAGTTCATTATGATATAGAACAGCTTTGGTGGGACTATGCAAAGTATACGCCGTTTTATTTTGAACTGATGGAAGAGTTTCTATATAGCTGCATTAATAATCCATTTATATATCAGACTTTAGATCAATGCTTTTCGGCAAACAGGCAATTGATTGAAGAACTTGAAAAAAGTGAAGCTATATGCCAGCAGCTGCTGCAGATTGTGGAAGAAAAAAATTTACATGACAAATAAATACCTGCATGCTATACTTCTATTGAATCAATATTTTGAAAATTCATGATATCGGAGAGGAAGGAAGCATGATAAGTCGGATTTTGATTTACCATTGGGGTGCATTGGGCGATGGTGCCTTGGTGGAATGTATGCGCAGCATAGGAAAGGAGTGCATCCTGTTTTCCGAAAAGATGGAAGATTATCATGCAGATGGCAAATTTGCCAGGGAAATCCTGTCGGTCATCCATGCGCAGGGCGTGGAGGCTGTTTTCAGTTATGATTATTTTCCGTTACTTTCCATGCTTTGTGATATGAACCATATCCCATATGTATCATGGATTTACGATTGCCCAATGAATACGCTGATGTCGGGAACGCTTGGAAATGATTGGAACTACATCTTTTGCTTCGACGCATGGTACACGGAACGGTTGTGTGAACTTGGTGCGAAGCACATTTATCATCTTCCCTTAGCGGTAGAGGAAAATGTTTTCGATACGGTTTTAAAGAAAGAGCGTGAAACGCCGGGGCTTAGCGAAAAATATAAGAGTGATATTTCTTTTGTGGGAAATATGTACAATGGAGAAAAGAATCGTCTGAGAAGAGCGGAATTTACAGAATATACGCGCGGGTATGTGGAAGGGCTGATTAAGTCACAGATGCTCATTTATGGTTATAATTTACTTGCTGATTCGCTCCATCCGCAGGTCATAGAAGAAATTGTTGACAAATGTGAACTGAAGCTGAGTGATCATTATATCAGCCAATCGAAGCAGATGGCGGCTGACGCTGTCGGTACTGAGGTGACTGCAAGGGAAAGAGAGCAGGTAATCAGGACGCTCAGCGACAGATACTCCCTGACCTTATACAGCAGTTATGCCGCGGAGGAGGCGGTTCGCGGGCAGTACTTATTGGAAAAGGGTTATGCGGATTACGAGAACGAGATGCCGTTCATTTTTCACAATAGTAAAATTAACCTAAATATTACGTCAAGGACAATTCAGTCGGGGATACCGAAGCGGGTACTGGATATTCTTGCCTGTGGCGGATTTTGCCTGACGAATTACCAGCCGGAAATAGCGGAATATTTTGAGGATGGTATTGATCTGGTGATGTATTCAGGGATGGCAGATCTGGTTGCGAAGGCAGATTATTATCTGAACCATGAAGAAGAGAGAATTGCGATTGCTGAACATGGCAACAGGAAGGTCAGAGAGGAATTTGACCTCAAAAAGAGGGTTGCGGGGATGTGGGAAGCGGTAATTGAATCCTGCAAGTGAAAATTTCCCCATCTTTTTATGTTTTTATCAGTACTTCCATATATGGGACCAATAGAAATGTATAATAAGGTATAATAATACCATATTTGGGAGGACAAAAGATGAAAGCACAAGACATGTTAGTGGAACGAATCAACAATTTATGTAAGGAAAAGAGAATGACGTATTATGCTTTGTCATATGCGTCGGCGGTGCCGATTACGACGCTGATCCATATCGTGGACAAATCGACGGTGAATCCGGGAGTGCTTACGATAGGAAAGTTGTGTGACGGATTCGGCATTACGCTGAAGGAATTTTTCGATTCTTCTGAGTTTGAAAGTTTGGAAAATTTTGACATGTGAAAAGTATTTATGTGGTTTATGGTAAATAGTACTTTAGTACATGTTAATACAAAGTTTATATTTTTTTAAGTGACTAGATTTTGAGGGTGTGCTATACTTACCATATGTGAAAATAAGTGGCGATGAATGTCATGGTAAGGAGGGTATGTAATGACAAAAGCAGAAATTTTGAAACAAGAGATACTGAAACAGTATAAGAGTGTAAGGCAGTTTGCTATTGATATGGAAATTCCCTATAGTACGCTGGTGACAGCACTAGATAGAGGGATTGAAGGAATGGCATACGGTACAGTGATTCGTATGTGCGATAGATTGAGTCTGAATCCTGTAGACTTTTCAACTCTTGAAAAAGGCGAAGTGCTTGGCGAAAAGATTCTGGAGAACAGAGTTATGCAATATTATATCCAGCTGAACAAGAAAGGACGTAAGAGGATCCTCGAGATGATGGAAGATTATGTTCAGCTTGAAAAGTATAGAGAAATGTAATCAGCATGAATGAACATTTTGACTATTTAGTTGTGGGAGCCGGGCTTTTTGGCTCGGTATTTTCACATGAAATGAAAAGAAATGGAAAGACCTGTATCGTAATTGATAAACGGGATCATGTTGCAGGAAATATTTATACCAGTGTAAAACGGGGAATTTCTGTCCACGAATATGGCGCACATATTTTTCATACTTCCAATCGCGCGATATGGGATTACATGAACGAATTTGCAGAATTTAATCATTTTGTGAATTCGCCTATGGCAGTTTTTAGGGATGAGATTTACAATCTTCCTTTTAATATGAACACATTCTGCAGACTCTGGAGCGTTAAGACGCCAGAGGAAGCAAAGGCAGTCATACGAGAGCAGATTGCCCAGCTGGCAATAGGTGAACCGCAAAATCTGGAAGAACAGGCGTTGTCGTTAGTTGGACGTGATGTCTACGAAAAGCTCATTAAGGGATATACGGAAAAGCAGTGGGGAAGGGAGTGCAGGGCGCTTCCAGCGTTCATTATCAAGCGTGTACCGCTGCGGTTTACTTACGACAACAACTATTTTACAGACAGATACCAGGGAATCCCGGTAGGCGGTTACACAGCAATTATTGAAAAGATGCTGGATGGAACGCCGGTCTGGTTGAACACAGAATATCGTGATTTTGTCGAAAGACAGAATGAGGCAGCTAGACGCGGAGAGGAGTTTATCTCCTATGACAAGGTATTGTATACCGGCATGATAGATGAGTACTTTGATTTCTGTGCAGGTAATCTGGAGTACCGTTCCTTGCGGTTTGAAAAGGAAGACATGCCGGATATTGAGAACTATCAGGGCAATGCCGTGATTAATTATACAGAAAGAGAAATTCCTTACACCAGAATTATTGAGCACAAGCATTTTGAGTTTGGAAAGGGAGAAGGAACGGTCATTACGAGAGAATATCCTGCCAAGTGGTCAGTGGGCGATGAGCCCTATTATCCAGTTAATGACGAACGAAACAATCAGCTTTTCGCAAAGTATCAGAAGATGGCACAGAAAGAAAAGCATGTGCTGTTCGGAGGAAGGTTAGGACAATATCGTTATTATGATATGGATAAGGTAATTGAAGCTGCACTTGAAATGGCAAAAGAAGAAACATGCGCTGTGAAATGCACTTAAAAAATGGGGTGATTCATTTTAAATGAATCACCCTTTATTGTTACAATAAGCAGACTCGCGAAGCGTGTCAGTGTTTGTTACAATAAGCAGACTCGCGAAGCGTGCCAGCGTTTGTTAGCAATAGCTGTTAAAAAGCATACCGCTGTAATTGCTGGTCATATAGGGGGTAGCAAAATTATGACCAGGATTTTTGTAGGCTACAAGTCTCTTGTCTACATATTCCATAGGATTTAGAGAAACCTGATTGGTTTTTCGCAGGATGGAATTGGTAAAATCTCTGATTGTAGTAAATCGGGACCTGCTCTCATCGTTTAGGATGGAGTCCCTAAAGGTGTCGTCGTTGACTGCAAGCTGACCGCTTTTATCGAAAGAAAAGCCGATCTGTTCAAGGTCCGTCTGATAGTGGCGGGATATGTGCGACATTTCATTCATGAGCTTTTTGCTGCGCGGATGCGAATCAAGGTATTCAGCAGCAGCTTTGACGAAGGAATTGTAGCCGTGAACCAAATTATTTACATTTTCAGTAAGAGAATCCAAATCTGTCTTCAGACCAATTTGGGTTGTCTCTCCCTCTACACTGCTGATGCCATTTAAGGTGATATCAAATACCTTGCCGATTGTAAAGTGATTAGCAGAAGCAGTGCGGGGTTCACCGTTCAAAAGGTATTTGGCATTAGAAGGCTGCCTTGACATAAAGTTAAGACCAAGGTAATCCACTGTGCCGGAAAGCTTGCTTGTGGTTTCATCGGAAACTTGGAATATGTAATCCCTGCCGGATTTGAGTCCGCTGGCTGTGGAAACGAGCCTTAGGGAGGAACGCCCCTTGTCGTCTTCAAATACATCGGCGTTTATTCCTATTTCAGCATTGGAGATCAATCGTGCAAGACGTTCCTGCAGATCACGGTTACTCTCTCCGCCGCGGACATTATACTGAAACTCATAGTTTAAGTCATTTATGGAAATATCAAAGGAATAAGCGCCCGGTGCAAGGTCTGCCTTTTCGTCAGCAGAAAGAAAGGTTCCTAAGTTAAGCTGATTGGAGGCCAAGGCAGTAACTTCTATATTAAAGGAAGGCGCAGCTCCGTTTATAGTGCTCCCGCCTATGTAGGATGCAGTAGCAATGTCTGGGTTGCTGGAATAGGCTGATTTTTTACCCAGCATTTCCGTTTCATCCAGTCCTCCTAAGGAGGCAATCGTATTGCGGAGCGCACGTGCATTTTCCTTAAGTCCTACAGCAAAAGCGCGTGATTCGTTACTGGAATCCAGAATATAGAGAGGGGATTCTTTGTTCAGTTTGACTATGGCATGATAGATGTTGCGTAGCTCGCTTTTCTTATGGGTATCATATTGCGTAGTCGTCTTAGGCGCATACGTAGTCAGATAATGATTATAAACTGTATGAAGTGATGTATTGTAAGTCATAAACTGCCCCTCCTTTCTTCCGTGAATTTTAAAACCGTCAAAACCGTTTGACGGGAAAACTTCTATTCTTTATACTAATAGTATATGCAACGCAAATAGGAAGCTTCCTAATATCAGGGCATAAAAACCTACTTTTATAATCTAATTTTATCACGAGAGAGTATGGAAAACAATAGTATTTTAAAAAATGCAGTTGACTGAATAAGCAGGATATGTTATAGTAATCAAACGAGATTAGATTAAGGTCTTTTTTTTATGCACAAAATCCGGTAAAAGATTGGAGGAATTATCATGCGTACAAGAATTACATTAGCATGTACAGAATGCAAGCAGCGTAACTACAACACTACAAAAGATAAGAAGACACATCCGGACAGGATGGAGACCAAGAAGTATTGTAGATTCTGCAAGACTCACACAATGCACAAAGAAACGAAATAGTTTTAAGAGGTCTGAAAGGAGTTAAAGATGGCAGAGTCCGCTAAGAATGGAAAGGCAGATAAAACAGCAAATAAGACGTCTGGTGGGACGGGCTTTTTCAAAGGTGTCAAAGCCGAATTTAAGAAAATTTCATGGCCGGACAAAGATTCACTTTTAAAGCAGTCTGTTGCGGTTGTTTGTATTTCGTTTGTAATGGGAATCGCGATTGCGGTATTGGATTTCTTACTGCAGTACGGCGGAGAATTCCTGACAAGTCTGTAGAGTGAGGGTAATCGTATGGCAGAAGCGAACTGGTATGTAGTACATACCTATTCCGGGTATGAAAATAAAGTAAAAGCCAATATAGAAAAGACAATCGAGAACAGGCATCTGGAAGATGAGATTCTTGAGGTTCGTGTGCCCCTGCAGGACGTGGTGGAATTAAAGAACGGCGCAAGGAAGACGGTCCAGAAGAAAATGTTCCCTGGATATGTTTTGATTAATATGGTCATGAATGACGACACATGGTATGTTGTCAGGAATACTAGAGGCGTGACGGGATTTGTAGGACCCGGAAGCAAGCCGGTTCCATTGACGGAAGCAGAGATGAAGCCTCTTGGAATCAAGACAGAAAATATTTCCGTAGATTTTTCAGAAGGCGATACTATTGCTGTAGTGGCGGGCGTCTGGAAGGATACCGTTGGTGTGGTGCAGAGAATGGATTTCGGCAAACAGACGGCAACGATCAATGTGGAACTGTTCGGCAGGGAGACGCCTGTGGAGATCAGTTTTGCGGAAGTGAGAAAAATGTCATAATAGACAGATATTTATTGCAGCTTTATGCTGCGTAAATATAAAGTAACTTTAAATGGGTCTGCGGTATGAATGCAGACTGTGGGAGCAGAGGAGACTCCGCGCCATACCACGATGCAAAGATATTTGCATTATAATAGGAGGTGCCACAATGGCAAAGAAAGTAGAAGGATACATTAAGTTACAGATCCCTGCTGGTAAAGCTACACCAGCGCCCCCAGTTGGTCCCGCACTTGGACAGCATGGGGTTAACATTGTTGAATTTACCAAACAGTTCAACGCAAGAACAGCAGATAAGGGTGATTTGATCATACCTGTTGTCATCACAGTATATGCAGACAGAAGTTTCAGTTTCGTTACGAAAACTCCCCCTGCTGCAGTACTTCTTAAGAAAGCTTGTAATTTGAAATCTGGTTCCGCAGTGCCTAACAAGACAAAGGTTGCAAGCATTTCCAAAGCAAAACTTCAGGAAATCGCAGAGATGAAGATGCCTGACTTAAATGCCGCAAGCTTAGAAGCTGCTATGAGCATGATTGCCGGTACAGCAAGAAGTATGGGAATTACAGTAGAGGACTAATCAGATATCCAAATAAAATTGTAGAGTGGGAGGCGATTGGGAATACCCACGCCGATTGAACCATAGGAGGAATAATAATGAAACGTGGAAAAAAATATGTAGAGGCTGCGAAACAGATTGACCGTGCAGTGGCATATGAGCCGGCAGAGGCAATCACACTGGTTAAAAAGACCGCAGTTGCAAAATTTGATGAAACAATTGAAGTGCATATCAGAACGGGCTGTGACGGACGTCATGCAGAGCAGCAGGTTCGTGGTGCAGTTGTGCTCCCGAATGGTACAGGTACGACCGTTAAGGTACGTGTATTTGCAAAGGGCGATAAGGTGAATGAAGCAGAGGCAGCAGGCGCTGATTATGTTGGTGGAGATGAGTTGATTCCGAAGATTCAGAATGATGGATGGCTTGATTTCGACGTTGTTGTTGCCACACCGGATATGATGGGCGTTGTCGGACGTCTCGGTAAGGTTTTAGGTCCTAAAGGTTTGATGCCTAACCCGAAGGCTGGTACAGTTACCATGGATGTGACAAAGGCAATCAACGATATCAAGGCAGGTAAGATCGAGTCTGATGGAAGCAATCGTTAAGGCAAAACCTTCGGCGCTGAAAGGTCAGTATTTGAGAAGCATTACACTTACTTCAACAATGGGACCTGGCGTAAAGGTCAGTGCTGCAAAATTCTAATCTGAACTGGATATAATAGGGACCGTTCCTTTTGGGGGAACGGTTCTATTTGCATTATAAGTAAAATATGGTATTCTGTCAGTATGAAAAGAGAATTAAAGAAACAGAACTCAAAAGTTAATAAAAAGCGCTTTCGCCCAAGACAGGGCAGCGGACCAGCGGTAGCTTTCCTGCTAACATTTTGTGCGGTGGTATCAGTTGGAGTTGCTGGCATGTTGATTCTAAAGCTCTTTACATCGGGATGGGGGGATCAAAAGGCCTTTGGCTTCATGGATTTGGGAATATCTTCCGAAAGAATTCCTGAGGAACTGGAAGTGGAAGAGATAATACAACAATCTGATTCCCGGTATGGGGCAGAACTTTCAGACGATGAGTATCGGAAAAAGAATCGTATTTATGCGTGGGAGAGCAATTCAGAAGATACAGTGACCTTTGGTTTTGTGGGTGATTTCCTTCTGGATGATGAATATGCTATCATGGCAAGTTTGTTAAAGCGTGGAGCTGCAATTGAAAATGGAGTGTCTGAGTCTATGCTTACACAGATGCGGGAAGTGGATATTATGGTGGCAAACAATGAGTTTCCTTTTACAGACCGTGGAACACCTACTCCGGATAAGACCTTTACCTTCCGTGCGGATACGGGAACGGTATCGTATCTTCATGATATGGGTGTAGATGTGGCTGTGCTTGCCAATAATCATATCTATGATTTTGGTGAGGTTGGGCTTTTGGACACGTTGGATACGTTGGCGAATGCAGGGATACCGCAGGTGGGAGCAGGCAGAAATCTTGAGGAAGCGTCAGCGCCTCTTTATTTCATCGTAAATGATATGAAGATTGCGGTAGTGGCTGCAACTCAGATAGAAAGGTTGGATAATCCGGATACTAAGGGCGCTACGGAAAGCAGTGCAGGGGTGTTCCGGTGCTGGAATCCTGATAAGCTGTATGAAATTGTTGCTAAGGCAAAAGCGAATAGCGATTTTGTTATCGTTTATATTCATTGGGGAACAGAAAATCAGGCGGAGCCGGACTGGGCACAGCTCGAACAGGCGCCGCGCATTGCCCAGGCGGGGGCAGATTTGATTATAGGAGATCACTCTCACTGCCTGCAGGGCATTACTTACTGTGGGGACACGCCAGTGATTTATAGCTTGGGAAACTTTTGGTTTAATTCAAAGAGTTTAGATACTTGCTTGGTAAAAGTGACAATCGGACAGAATGGACTGGAGGCGTTTCAGTTCGTGCCAGCGATTCAGGCGGACTGCAAGGTGGATCTGGCATATGGGGAAGATAAAGAAAGGATTCTTGCCTATATGCGGGGGTTGTCGCCTGATGTGCGTATCGATGAAGATGGTTTTGTGAGCAAAAATTAAAAGATGCAGTTGACATGGAACACAGTATGTGGTATCTTAAAAAAGGTCGTTTGACCATGCCGAAGACAGTAGGTGCCCGGAATTGATTGATCAAATTAGGGCGTAAGCGTACCGCCTACCGAGGAGAAGAGTTATGTATGACAGATTCTGCCTTTCCGTCTTTGGAAAGGCTTTTTTAACTCCTATCGGCACCAAAATCTAACAGGAGGTAAAGAAAGTGGCAAAAGTTGAATTGAAACAGCCTATTGTTGAAGAGATTTCCGCCAGTATCAAAGATGCACAGTCCGTTGTTCTTGTTGATTATCGTGGACCTACGGTAGAACAGGATACGAACCTTCGTAAACAGCTTCGCGAAGCAGGTGTTACTTACAAGGTTTACAAGAACACAATGATGAACTTCGCATTTAAGGGAACAGACTGTGAAGGACTTACTCCATATCTGGAAGGTCCCAGTGCAATCGCAATCTCTACAACAGATGCAACAGCTCCCGCAAGAATCCTCTGCAAATTTGCAAAGGAAGCGCCCAAGCTGGAAGTTAAGGGCGGCATTGTTGAAGGTGCAACATATGATGCAAGCGGTATTGCAGAAATTGCGAAGGTTCCTTCTAGGGAAGAATTGCTTTCCAAACTGCTTGGAAGTATCCAGTCTCCGATTACCAACTTCGCTCGTGTCATGAACCAGCTGGCAGAAAAAGGCGGAGCAGGAGAATGCGAAGCGCCTGCAGAAGCACCGGTGGCTGAGGCAGCAGCAGAAGAGGCGCCTGCAGCAGAATAGTTTTAGAAACATTTAAATCAGAATCAACAATAATAAAATGGAGGAAATGAAAATGGCAAAGTTATCCACACAGGAATTAATTGACGCTATCAAAGAATTAACAGTATTAGAATTAAACGATCTTGTAAAAGCTTGTGAAGAAGAATTTGGCGTATCTGCAGCAGCAGGCGTTGTAGTTGCAGCAGCAGCTGGCGATGCAGGTGCAGCAGTAGAAGAAAAGACAGAGTTTGACGTAGAACTGACAGAAGTTGGTCCTAACAAGGTTAAGGTTATCAAGGTTGTACGTGAAGCTACAGGTCTTGGTCTGAAGGAAGCTAAGGATCTTGTAGATTCAGCTCCTAAGACATTGAAGGAAGGCGCATCTAAGGAAGAAGCTGATGATATCAAGGCTAAGCTGGAAGCTGAAGGCGCTAAGGTTACATTAAAGTAATCAAAGTACATTCTTTTAATCACACAGGCGGGTTGTGCATTTTAAAATGCACAACCCGCTTTAAAATTCACTAATTATACAAATTTTTTAATTCTAATATTTTCCAAAACAAAAAAATGTTTCTTGACTCAATTTCTCATTTGTAGTAGAATGGATGGTGCACTATTGTGGTGTGGTATGCATTTTAGCAATGTTGTTGCTTCATCAAATCATAAAGAACGGGGTGAATAGTTAATGGAAAAGAACAGGATACGTCCAATTGCCGCAGGCAAGAGCATGCGTATGAGTTATTCACGACAGAAAGAGGTTCTGGAGATGCCGAACCTGATTGAGGTTCAGAAGGATTCCTACAAGTGGTTTCTGGAAGAAGGACTTAAGGAAGTATTTGATGATATTTCACCGATAGCAGACTACAGCGGTCATTTGAGCCTTGAGTTTGTGGACTTTGAGCTGTGCGAAGACGAGGTAAAATATTCCATCGAAAAATGCAAGGAGCGCGATGCGACATATGCAGCTCCCCTAAAGGTCAGGGTACGTCTCTACAACAAAGAGAAGGAAGAAATCAGCGAACATGAAATTTTTATGGGTGATCTTCCGCTTATGACAGAGACTGGTACATTCGTAATAAACGGCGCAGAACGTGTTATCGTAAGCCAGCTGGTACGTTCTCCGGGTATCTATTATGCAATCAGTCATGATAAGATCGGCAAGAGACTATTTTCCTCAACGGTCATTCCCAATCGAGGCGCGTGGCTTGAATATGAAACGGATTCTAATGATATTTTTTACGTGCGTGTCGACAGGACCAGAAAGGTTCCAATTACTGTTCTTATAAGAGCGCTTGGCGTAGGTACGAACGATGAAATCAGAGAGTTATTCGGAGATGAACCTAAGATTGAAGCCAGCTTTTCCAAAGACGTTTCTACGAATTATCAGGAAGGTCTTTTAGAGTTATACAAAAAAATCCGCCCCGGTGAACCGTTAAGCGTTGAAAGTGCAGAAAGCCTTATCAATGCCATGTTCTTCGACCCCAGAAGATATGATTTGGCGAAAGTAGGCAGATATAAATTCAATAAGAAACTTGCATTCAGAAACAGAATCAGGCATCATGTCCTCTCCGAGGATGTAGTGGATACCCTGACAGGGGAAGTGCTGGCGTCAGCAGGAACCAAGGTGAGCGCTGAACTTGCAGATCAGATTCAGAATGCAGCGATTCCTTATGTATACATCCAGACAGAAGAAAAGAATGTAAAGATTCTTTCTAATATGATGGTGGATCTCACCAGCTTTGTGGAGTGCAACCCCAAAGAACTGGGTATTACGGAGCATGTTTACTATCCCGTATTGGCGCAGATTATTGAGGAGTTTGGCGAGGACTCCGGGGCGCTTGCAGATGCCATTAAGAAGAATGTACATGAATTGATTCCTAAACATGTTACCAAGGAAGACATTCTTGCATCCATCAATTATAATATTCACCTGGAATATGGTATTGGAAACGACGACGATATTGACCATTTGGGCAACAGACGTATTCGTGCAGTAGGTGAGCTTTTGCAGAATCAGTATAGGATAGGTCTTTCCAGATTAGAGAGGGTGGTACGTGAGAGAATGACCACGCATGATGCAGAGGAAATCTCTCCCCAGGTGCTCATCAATATCAAGCCGGTGCAGGCGGCAGTGAAGGAATTTTTTGGTTCATCCCAGTTGTCCCAGTTTATGGATCAGAATAATCCGCTGGGTGAGCTGACTCATAAGAGACGTCTTTCTGCGTTAGGACCTGGCGGTCTTTCCAGAGACCGTGCCGGATTCGAGGTGCGTGATGTTCATTACTCTCATTATGGAAGAATGTGTCCTATTGAGACCCCTGAAGGACCCAACATCGGTCTAATCAACTCGCTCGCATCTTATGCAAGAATCAACGAGTATGGTTTTGTGGAAGCACCCTATCGTAAGATAGATAAAACAGATCCGTCGAATCCCAGGGTAACTGACGAAGTGGTTTATATGACGGCGGATGAAGAAGATAATTATCATGTGGCACAGGCAAATGAAGCGCTGGATGATCAGGGACATTTTGTGAGAAACACTGTTTCCGGTCGTTACAAGGAGGAGACTTCCGAGTATCCCAAGGCAATGTTTGATTATATGGATGTGTCACCTAAGATGGTATTCTCAGTGGCAACAGCGCTGATTCCTTTCCTTGAGAATGATGACGCCAACCGTGCGCTGATGGGATCCAATATGCAGCGTCAGGCAGTGCCGCTTCTTACTACGCAGGCGCCTGTTGTGGGAACTGGTATGGAACCTAAGGCAGCAGTGGACTCCGGTGTATGTGTGGTTGCTAAGAAGGCAGGCACAATAGAGTATGTATCCTCGAAGCTGATCAGGATGAGCTGCGACGACGGCGAAAAGATGGAATTCCGTTTGACAAAATTTTCCCGAAGCAATCAGTCCAACTGCTACAACCAGAAGCCCATCGTACTTAAGGGGGAGCATGTAGAAGCAGGACAGGTGATAGCAGACGGTCCTTCTACTTCTGAAGGCGAATTGGCACTAGGTAAGAACCCGCTAATCGGCTTTATGACATGGGAGGGGTACAATTACGAGGATGCGGTTCTTTTAAGTGAAAGACTGGTGCAGGAGGATGTATATACCTCCGTGCACATTGAAGAATATGAGGCAGAAGCAAGAGATACCAAATTAGGACCGGAAGAGATTACAAGAGACGTTCCTGGGGTTGGTGATGATGCGTTAAAGGATTTGGATGAGCGCGGTATCATCAGAATCGGCGCCGAGGTTCGTGCTGGAGATATCTTGGTAGGCAAGGTCACCCCTAAGGGAGAAACAGAACTGACGGCAGAAGAGAGACTCCTTCGTGCAATCTTTGGTGAAAAAGCAAGAGAAGTAAGGGATACTTCTCTTAAAGTGCCCCACGGCGAATATGGTATTATTGTGGATGCGAAGGTGTTTACAAGGGAAAACGGGGATGAACTTTCCCCCGGCGTAAACCAGGCGGTACGTATTTATATTGCACAGAAGAGAAAAATCTCTGTGGGCGATAAAATGGCAGGTCGTCATGGAAACAAGGGTGTTGTTTCCCGTGTGCTTCCGGTGGAAGATATGCCTTATCTGCCCAACGGAAGGCCCCTTGACATTGTGCTCAATCCTTTGGGCGTTCCTTCCCGTATGAACATTGGACAGGTATTGGAAATCCATTTGTCACTGGCAGCAAAGGCACTCGGCTTTAATGTGGCAACGCCTGTCTTTGACGGCGCAAACGAAGACGATATCATGGATACATTGGATCTTGCCAATGATTATGTAAATTTAAGCTGGGAAGCATTCGAGGCAAAGCACAAGGAAGAACTGCTCCCGGAAGTAATGGATTATCTATATGAAAATCGTAACCACAGAGAGCTCTGGAAGGGCGTTCCGATTTCCAGGGACGGTAAGGTAAGATTGCGTGACGGTAGGACAGGTGAGTACTTTGACAGTCCGGTAACGATTGGTCACATGCACTACTTAAAGCTCCATCATTTGGTTGACGATAAGATCCACGCACGCTCTACAGGTCCTTATTCTTTGGTTACACAGCAGCCTCTGGGCGGTAAGGCACAGTTTGGCGGACAGCGTTTCGGTGAGATGGAAGTGTGGGCGCTGGAAGCATATGGCGCATCTTATACCCTTCAGGAAATTCTAACGGTGAAGTCGGACGATGTGGTTGGTCGTGTGAAGACGTACGAAGCAATCATCAAAGGCGACAATATTCCTGAGCCCGGTATCCCTGAGTCCTTTAAGGTGTTGCTCAAAGAACTGCAGTCTCTTGGTCTTGATGTGCGTGTTCTGCGTGATGACAACACAGAAGTGGAAATTATGGAAACCATTGATTATGGGGATACGGATTATCGTTATGAGATTGAGGGAAGCGATAAGAATTACGATTACGAAAAGGAATCTCTCGGCTCCATGGGATATCAGCAGCAGGAATTTGACGAAGACAGCGGCGAGCTTGTGAGCGCTGATGAAGAGGATGATTTAGATGAGGAATTTGATGAGGAAGAGTTTGAAGAAGTGCTCTCTTCTGAGTCCTATGAGTGATAAAGCAGCCTGAAGCTGTGCCAAGATGTTGAAAGGAGCATGGATATAGCGATGTCAGAAACAAAGCAAGAAGCATATCAGCCGATGACATTTGATGCCATCAGAATTGGTTTAGCATCACCTGAGAAAATCAGAGAATGGTCAAGAGGCGAGGTTTTAAAGCCGGAGACCATTAATTACAGAACCTTGAAGCCGGAAAAAGACGGTCTGTTCTGTGAGAAGATTTTCGGACCTAGCAAGGATTGGGAATGTCACTGCGGTAAGTATAAGAAAATCAGATATAAAGGCGTTGTCTGTGACCGATGTGGAGTGGAAGTTACGAAAGCAAGCGTCCGCAGAGAGCGTATGGGACATATTGAACTTGCTGCTCCGGTATCCCATATCTGGTATTTTAAGGGGATTCCCAGCCGTATGGGTTTGATTTTAGATTTATCGCCCAGAATACTTGAAAAGGTATTGTATTTTGCATCTTATATCGTTCTAGATAAAGGAGATACGGATCTGGAGTATAAGCAGGTCTTATCAGAAAAAGAATATCAGGATGCAAGAGAAAGCTGGGGGAGCAGATTTCGTGTAGGCATGGGCGCTGAGGCAATCAAGGAATTGCTTCAGGCTATCGACCTTGAAACGGAAGCAGAAGAATTAAAGACTGGTCTTAAAGAATCAACCGGTCAAAAGAGAGCAAGGATTATCAAGAGACTGGAAGTGGTAGAAGCCTTCAGGGAGTCTGGAAATGAGCCTTCATGGATGATCATGGATGCGATTCCGGTAATCCCGCCCGATCTTCGTCCTATGGTTCAGCTGGACGGTGGGCGTTTTGCAACTTCCGACTTGAATGATTTGTATAGAAGAATCATTAACCGTAATAACCGTCTTAAAAGGCTTCTTGAGTTGGGGGCGCCTGATATTATCGTTCGCAACGAAAAGAGAATGCTTCAAGAAGCGGTGGACGCACTCATCGATAACGGCAGAAGGGGCAGACCGGTAACGGGACCTGGCAACAGAGCGCTTAAGTCCCTGTCTGACATGCTAAAGGGTAAATCCGGACGTTTCCGTCAGAACTTGCTGGGTAAGCGCGTGGACTATTCTGGACGTTCCGTTATTGTGGTAGGACCGGAACTTAAGATTTACCAATGCGGTCTTCCCAAGGAAATGGCGATTGAGTTATTTAAACCTTTTGTTATGAAGGAACTGGTAGCAAGAGGAATTTCACAGAATATTAAGAACGCAAAGAAGCTGGTAGAACGGCTCGACACCCAGGTGTGGGACGTTCTGGAGGAAGTCATCAGAGAGCATCCGGTTATGTTAAACCGTGCGCCTACCCTGCACAGACTGGGTATCCAGGCATTTGAGCCTATATTGGTAGAAGGTAAGGCTATTAAGCTGCATCCTCTTGTGTGTACCGCTTTTAATGCCGACTTCGATGGTGACCAGATGGCGGTGCATCTTCCCCTTTCAGTGGAAGCACAGGCGGAATGCCGATTCCTGCTTTTGTCACCTAATAACCTGCTTAAGCCTTCAGATGGCGGACCGGTTGCCGTTCCTTCACAGGATATGGTGCTTGGAATCTACTATCTGACACAGGAAAGACCTGGGGCAGTAGGAGAGGGAAGATTTTTCAAGAGCGTGAATGAAGCGATCCTTGCATACGAAAACGGTGCATGTACCCTTCATTCCAGAATCAAAGTCAGAATAACCAAAAAGAATACGGCAGGCGAAAAAGTATCTGGTATTGTAGAATCTACCTTGGGAAGATTCCTTTTCAACGAAATTCTTCCCCAAGACTTAGGTTATGTGGATAGAAGCAACCCCGAAAACTTACTGTTGCCGGAAGTGGATTTTCATGTGGGCAAAAAGCAGTTGAAGCAGATTCTTGAAAAGGTTATCAATACACACGGCGCTTCTGTGACCGCAGAAGTATTGGATTTGATTAAATCTACAGGTTACAAGTATTCAACGAGGGCGGCAATGACCGTTTCTATTTCAGATATGACGGTGCCCGCACAGAAGCAGGAAATGCTGGATGAGGCACAGGCAACGGTGGATAAGATTTCCCAGAACTTTAGGCGTGGTCTAATTACAGAGGAAGAAAGATACCGTGCAGTAGTCGAGACTTGGAATGAAACAGATAAAAAGCTGACGGATGTCCTGCTTGCAGGTCTGGATAAGTATAACAACATCTTTATGATGGCTGACTCCGGCGCCCGTGGTTCCAACCAGCAGATTAAGCAGCTGGCAGGTATGCGTGGATTGATGGCTGATACGACAGGTAGAACGATCGAGCTGCCA
>ERZ808040.891-NODE-891-length-22691-cov-5.198196_pt1 | contig 22691 bp, 19 predicted proteins | sample MGYA00380191_ERZ808040 | MGnify/ENA primary metagenome ERZ808040 (study PRJEB31490, sample SAMN06133395) | mouse gut metagenome | isolation source: J6 | host: mice | place: China: Chengdu | collected 2015-05 ...
ACAGCGGCAATTTTCCGAATTAAAATCGGCATGGAGAAGGGTTTGGTAATGTAATCATCAACTTGCAAGTCTAACCCTCGTATCTGTTCCTCCTCGCCGTTTAATGCAGTAAGCATGATGATAGGAATCTTAGACTGTTTCCGTATCAGCTCACAGACGGCAAAACCATCAATTTTAGGGAGCATCACATCAAGCAGTACCAAGTCAAACTGTGCAGCTGAGAATGTGGAAAGAGCCTCTACACCGTCATTTGCTAAAACAATATCATACCCTACCTCTTGCAAAAAGTTTTTTAATAATTCCTGAATATCCAAGTCATCCTCGACAACTAAAATTCTTTGCATATTGCCACCTCCAAAAAAAGCATAACATAGAATTTTGTGATTAGTGTGTAGTTTTTAATTTTCTTTGTTATTATACCTCTGTCTAAAATGCTCCGCAATCTTATCAAACGAAATGAAATACTGCCGAAAGATGAAATTGTATTTCGTTCTCATGTACTCACCTGAAATGTAGAATGATATAGAGGTGATGTAAAAATGTACCAATATGAAGAAAATCTTGATCCTCATGCCCTGGGCCGGGAAATCAAACGTAAACGGGAAGAAAAGGGCTGGACGCAGGAGTATCTTGCCCAGCTTGTAGACCGCACCCCGCGCTCCATCATGTATATGGAAAACCGGGGCCAGCACCCAAGCCTGAACATCTTCTTCAAAATCGTCATTCTGCTGGATATTTCCGTGGATAAGTTTTTCTACCCGGACAAGCACAATGGGGAAGATGAGCACAGGAAACATAGGAAACGGGTATCCATTTCCGTAAATCTGCCCGTCCACGCTACGGCTTGCCGGACAGATTTTGCTTGTTGGGAATGTATCCAGCGTCAACACAGTTGACGCTACTCTCTTGATAAATCCTCTCACTGCCTGCAACACCGCACAGGGCGATTTTGACGGACTTTTGGGAGAAATTCTTCAAAAAGTTTTCCTTTTTTCGGAAAGGTAAAAATTGGATAAATACAGAAAAACTATTGACTTTTTGAACGTTGTTCAATATAATATTCTTGAACAGTGTTCAAGGAGGATTTGCTATGAACAAAAATGATAATGTAAAAAATCGCATTGTTGAAGTCACAACGGAATTGATTGAACAATATAATGGCAACATTAAAGACATTACCGCCCGTATGATTGCCACAAAAGCAAATGTTGGATTAGGTTTAATCAACTATCACTTTGGAAGTAAAGAAAAACTGATAACGGAATGTGTGCAGCGCATTATCAGAAAAGTAGTTAAAGAATTTCATATGACAAAGCAATATGAAACAGATAAAGAGCGCTTAACGGCTTGCGCTACTTATGTTTTTAATTTTTTGTTTGAACATTCTGCAATTTCACGTGTTTCTATTTTAGAAGATTTCCAAAATTATACCGGAAATTGCAATTCTGTACTCACACAACAGGGGTTTTCGCTGTCGTTTATGAATAATATATCAAATGAAGATAAATCTATGTTTGTATTTACTCTTACTGCTGCAATGCAGGTTGCATTTTTAGGAAGCGGAACAATAAAGCAATTACTTGGATATGATTTTACAAAAACCGAGGACAGGGCCGCATATATCGTTAAATTGGTTGATTTTCTTTTTGAAGGGATGGTACAGATTGATGAATAAGAAAATAGGTGTGTATAGCTCTATTGCAAATTTAATTGCAGTAATCTGCTTTGCCCTATCTATGTTATTTGGTTTTGATAATGGCAGTTATTTTTCTTCTATGTTCATTGCATTTAGCTTTGTGCTAATGATGTGTGGATATGCTTATTTTTCCGAAAAAGAAACAAAATTAGCGGGCTATGTTTCAATAGCTTTTTCCGCAATTTATACAGCTATCATATTATTAGTATATTTTGCACAGCTTACGACTGTTCGACTAAATGAATTGACACCGCAAGCTGCCATACTTCTTGATTTTCAGCAGTGCGGATTGCTATTCAACTATGACCTGTTAGGCTATGCTGTCATGTCATTAGCTACATTTTTTGCAGGATTGACAGTGACATCAAGGACGAAAGCAGACCAATGGTTAAAATATCTGCTTATGATACATGGGGTGTTTTTTATATCTTGTCTGATTGCTCCGATGCTCGGATTGTTCAAAGTGAACAGCCCAACATGGGTAGGTGTAGCGGTATTAGAATTTTGGTGCTTATATTTTTGCCCTATCAGTATTTTATCCTTTTTTCATTTTTCTAATTGCAAGGAATGAGGTCTGGTCTATAATGAAAAAAACAGAATGGGTTTTATATGTCTGCCCTCAAAAACGTAAAGCCAGAGACCGTCAGGATTTTTTTTATGCAATATCCGATTTCATCCGCATTTCTTTCATATGGTGGTTCAAATTACCGCGATATCACGTTTTCCGTTCAAACCTCCCCCTCCGGCTGCATAAAAAATAGTAGATAAACCCGACGGCATCCGCCAAAAACCACCCGATCGGTACTGACCACCAGATCCCGGTCACCCCGACCGACGGGACCGACGAAAGCAGATATGCCAAAAGCACCCTTGTCCCAAGGGAAAGCACGGTCAGAACCACGGACATCTCCGGCCGGGAAAGCGCCCGGTATAGCCCATAAAGCAAAAACAGGCAGCCAATCCCGCAGTAAAATGCCCCCTCAATCCTTAAGTAGCGCACCCCTTCCGCAATCACCGGCTCCGACTCCCCATCCGCCTCCACAAACATTGCCATCAGCGGGCGGGCAAAAATAAAAACAAACGCCGAGACCACAGCGCTGAAGGCCGTAGCTGCCATCACCGCGCCGCGGAATCCCTCGCGCACCCTCCCCGCTTTCCCCGCCCCATAATTCTGGGCGACAAAGGTGGAAAACGCATTGCCAAAATCCTGCACGGGCATATAGGCAAACGCATCAATCTTAACCGCCGCCGCAAACGCCGCCATCACCGTCACGCCAAAACTGTTGACCAAGCCCTGCACCAAAAGGATTCCGAGGTTCATCACGGACTGCTGGATACAGGTCAGCACAGAGAAATTGGCAATCTCCCCAAGGCATTTTCTCCGGACGCGACGTTCGCTTCTAGTCATGTTCAGGTGCGGTACACGCGCAAACGCATAAACCGTGATACCGATCCCGGAAACATACTGCGCGATCACCGTCGCTTTTGCAGCCCCCGCCACCCCCCAGGAAAGCCCGACCACAAACCAGAGATCAAGTACGATATTCAAGAGCGCCGAAACCGCCAAAAATACCAACGGAACCACCGAATTCCCGAGCGCACGCAGCAGGGAGGCAAAATAGTTGTAAAGAAAAGTTGCAAAAATCCCACCGAAGATAATGACGAGATAACTTCGCATTTCCCCCCATGCCTCCTGCGGCACTTTTAAAAATCCCCGGATACCGTCAAGGAACAGATATACGAGAAAATTTAACAGCACGGTCAGCAGGAAAACCAGGAAAAAAGAGGCACATATCCCCTCCTTCAGCCCCTTTTCGTCCCGCTCCCCAAAACGGATGGAGAAAAAAGTGCCGCTCCCCATACAAAGCCCCAGAAGGATAGAAGTCAAAAAAGTCATCAGGGTAAAAGAAGAACCCACAGCCGCCAACGCGTTCTGTCCCAGATATTTTCCCACGATCAGGGTATCGGCGATATTGTAGCATTGCTGTAATAAATTTCCCAGTATCATCGGAACGGCAAAAAGCAGCATCGACCGCATCACGCTTCCCTGTGTCATGTCCCTGTTCATCTAAAATATCCTCCTTTGGAACCGTCAAATTTGCATAATTATCATAAACACATCACAGCATTCTTTCAAGCTCCGCCCCATTATAACACTTCCTGGCAATCTTTGCAATCTGCGGTGGCATGCCCCGCAAAATAAACACTGTTTTTTTAACAATCGTGCGGGGCAGATAAGGCTGTTTTTCACACGGAACTCTTTTACGTACCGCTGACATACAAAATTCTTCTGGCGCTGCCCGCTGGTTTATGCTAAAATATCGGCATCAGAAAAAAACGCACGGAGGAAATGACATGTCTGCAAACACTACGGAAACAAAGAAAAAAAGCGGGTATTCTTTCGAAGTTTTCCCGCCCAAAAAAGAAGACGAATTCCCGAAAGCCTACGAAGTCCTGGATGCTTTAAAGACACTCTCGCCTGATTTTATCAGCGTCACCTACGGCGCGGGCGGAAGCCGCAGCAAAAGCACAGTGGAGCTTGCCTCCTATATCCAGAACAAACTAAAGCTCAATGCGCTCGCCCATATGACCTGCGTCGGCTGCCGAAAGGAAGCCCTGCTTGAAGTTTGCAGACAATTAAAAGAATGTAATATCAAAAACATCCTTGCCCTGCGCGGCGACCGGACAAAAGACATGACGGACGAGCAATTCGCAGCAAGAGATTTTGAATACGCGAGCGAAATGATCACTTTCCTGAAAGAACACACGGATTTTTCCATTGCCGCGGCCTGCTACCCGGAAAAACATTTCGAGAGTTTCAGCATGGAATCCGACCTGAACCATTTAAAAGAAAAGCAGGAGGCGGGCGCTTCCTTTTTGATCACCCAGATGTTTTTTGACAATGACCTTTTTTATGCTTTCCGCGAAAAACTCGCCAAAAAGGGGATCACCCTGCCCGTTCACGCCGGTATCATGCCCATCACCGCCGCAAAACAGCTCGGCACTACCGTATCCCTCTCCGGCGCGAGCATCCCGAATGCCCTCTCACAGTTGATCGCCGCTTACGGTGACAACCCGCAGGATATGTATCAGGCCGGTGTTGACTATGCCGTTCGCCAGATCAAGGATCTTCAGGCAAACGGCGTTTCGGACATCCATATCTACACGATGAATAAACCGGATCTTGCGGAAACGATTATCGCTTCTTTGAAATAACGGCTATAATATTCCCGCAAAACTCATCCCCCAATCAGCAAAACTGTTTTGGGACACACCTTAAATATATAATTTTTCGTATTGTAATGCCGGACAAAAAGTGGTAATATGAAACCAGCCAGCATAGAATAGTCTGGTTCCGCCGTTATCGGCATGATCGGTCCGGCAGCATGCGGAACTTTTATCAGGAGGTAAAACATGATGACCAAAAATCTTAAAATAATCGCTGCCTGCTCCATCGCAGCACTACTTACAAGCTGTGGGACACTTGATGACTCCGCTCCCGGCGCAGCCCTTTCCCCTGCCGCAGGTGTTTCGGGAAATGAAATCTTAACCCCGTCCGCCACATCCGCACCGGAGGATAAAACACTCCTGTCCATGGATGAGGCGACTGAAATTGCCCGCAAAGATGCGAATGTTGACATGGATGGACTGGAAGATCTCCACGCACGCCTGCAGGACAGCGATAGCGGAAAAGAATATTTTGTTACATTTACGACAGCTGAAAAAGCCTACCAATACTGTATTTCTGCTGCGGACGGAATGATTTTGGAAAAGGATGTCCACACGGTAAAAACGGCAGAACATACTCCGATGCCGGAAAAACCGACGGATCCGACCCAAGCGCCTTCCAATCCCGGAACCGTGGAAGCATCCGCGACCGTCACGCCTGCCGCAACTGCTGCGCCCCAGCCGACTAAGTCCGCTTCCGCGCAGACCAAGGGAATCTCGCAGGAGAGCGCTCTTGAAATCGCCAGGACGGACGCAGGGGTTTCCGAGGGCGAGATCTTCAACCTTGAAATCGATTTGGACTACGAAGACGGCATAAAAGTTTACGAGATTGAATTTGACACCGCTTCCACGGAATACGACTACGAGATTGCGGTTTCCGACGGACGCATTGTTGATAAGAAGACCGAGCTGCGCGACAAGATCCTATCTTCCCCCCAGCCGACTAAGTCCGCTTCTGCGCAGACTGATGAAATCACGCAGAATCGGGCACTTGAGATTGTAAAGGCGGATGCAGGCATTTCTGCAGGCGAACTTTATGATTTAGAAATCGGGCTGGATTACGACGATGGCATCCGTCTTTACGAAATTGAATTTTGTCACGGTGGCTGTGAATATGAATATGAAGTATGCGCATGGAACGGCGCAATCCTGAAGCGGGAATGTGATGACTGTGATGACTGGCATCATTCCGGTACGTCCTACTACCACCGCGGGCACGGCTGCAACCGCAGCTGCTATAATCCTGCAATATACGGAAAAAAGGCTTAACAATCAAAATCCCATCCACCGGGAAGCCATGCATACAAATACGCTTCCCCGCGGATGGGATTTTCTCCTCCGGCGGCGTTCCGCTATTTCCCCTCTATTTTTAGATCACCCGAAGTCGTGTCCACATCATACTGCTTTGTTCCCGCCCCGAAAACATAATCGTCCCCCTTCTTTTTCATGGCAAGTTCACTGTCCAGCGAACCGCTCACCGTATCCAGACGGATCGTAAAATCCGCATCCTTCGGCAGACAAAGCAGCACATCGCCGGAAATGGTATCCACGGAAAGCGCATCGGGCAGTGATTGCAGGGCCAGCTTGATCTCCCCGCTTGTGGAATCAAGTTCCAGCCCTTCCGCACCTGGTATAGACAGATCAATATCGCCCGAAACCGTGTCCGCCGAAAGTTCGGTAAGGTTTCCGCCAAAATTTGCGGTTATATCACCGGAGGTTGTTTCAAAATCCACTTTACCGGAACATGTCACATCCTCAAACGCGATATCACCGGAAATTGTATTGAACTTTCCCCGTTCTGCCGTAATCCCCGACACACTCACATCCGCAGAAATGGAATCAACCCCGACTTCCTTTAACTCCATCCCCTCCGGCAGCCAAACCGTCAGTTCCTTGTTAAGTTTTACAGGAGTGGATTTACCGGACTTCGCAAATTTAACCCGCAGCGTATCCCCATCCACATAATAATACATTGTTGTTTCATCTTTAAGAGCCTTGTCCGCTGTTTCCGAAATGGAGACAGTATCCTCCGAATGATATCCGACCTTCACTTCGCCGCTCACCCAATCAATATCAATCGACGTGATTTTGTCCGCCTCAAGGTCGGCATTCCCCATCGTGTATTTATCCGCGTTATCATAGACATAAGTGGATAAGCTCGGAAAACCTGACGCACTGCATCCTCCAAAAACCAGACCAGCCGCCATAAATATTACGGCACAAAAAATTCTTTTTTTCATTGATGTAAACCCCTTTCGTTCCTGATTGTCACCATGATACCACGTCATCCCGACATGGTTTCCTGCGGGACATGCACATGATTTGCCAAAGGAATTGCCCTCCTTCGCCGGACGGCGAACCGGCGCTGGTATCATATCCTGCGGATATTATACCATGACAAAATCCGGATGTGCATTATAATATCATTAAAATACAGAACGGCTTATTCCCACTGCCGCAAAAGGATATCCGCATCGCAAAGGGCTGTCCAAGAAGCATATTCCCGACACCGCATAAAATGCATTCGTTGGTTCTTTCACTTTCGATCCATCACTTCATAACGGCAAGATATTCTCTTTATCTACTGTCTCTTATCATCGCCATAAAAATCATATACCCCCATCTGCGGCTCCCTCAACAGCCGCATCTTCCGCTCCACGACCACATCCTCTTCCTTTATGGAATCACATAAGACCGGCGAGAATGCATCGTATTTCCCACGGCTTTTTCGCACCGATTCCGCGCTGTGGTTGGCGTAGCAATATAGACAGCCATTCCCGCAAGTATTATAAGTTCCTACTTCTACGCTCTCCACGCAGCCGCACGCCGTTCTTTGATTTTTGTCCCTGCCTGCCTTCAGCCTGCACCCGATAATCCGTTCAATCAGTTCTTTGTCAATGCAGCAATTATGCCCAATCCCACACTGAGCCAAATCTATTCTTTCGGCACAGCTGCCCATGCTCATCCCGTTTTCCCTTGCGATTGTGCTGATCGCTTTGCAAAATTCAAGAAGCTCTGCTTCTCCCAGTTCATATGCACCCATCGCCATCATGTTTTTCCTGTTTTTGGCATAGGTATCCACAAAGCTGATCACACAGTGCTCCGTGCAGCCACGCAATGCCTCTGCACTCTGTCCAAACGCACGCAAATGATATTCCGGGGTATATTTCTTAGTAAAAATGATTGGGTCATACCGCCATATCATCCGCCTGCAGCCTATTTTTTCTGCCAGAATACAAAATGCCGGTATCAATTTTTCTTTTTTTGGAGGAAGGCCACATTCCATGTCCTTTCCATATCCGGTCAGGGTAAACTGAAAATAATATTGGTATTCCGCAAGCTCCTCCATCCGTGCAAACATGGGTTCCGGATTTTTTGTCCAGAACACGATACAATCCACAGTTTCCGGCGACAAGAAAATCTTACTGACCTGCCGCAGATTCATCGGATTACGCACACAGAGGAAACCTGCTTTAAGACGGTTATAAAACCAATCGGAATAATAGGCCGGGATATCCGTCCGGCGGCTTACACTTAGAATCATGCGGGGATTCCTTTCTGCCACAAAGGGAGCGACTTCAAAAATTACCAAAAATCATCTTATTCCATTAAAAAATTTTTTTCCGTTCCGTAACAGGGCTACACAATCCTTCCATAAAGTCCAGTGCACAAGACTTCCTCCCTGGCCTGTCCCTATGAAGAAAGCCCGCATATGGATCAAGGCCTGCCGAATAAACAGCACCCGCACACCCATTTGCCAACAGTGTATAAGCACTAAGTTTACTTTTCTTTTATCCCAACCCATTTTGAGAAGGTATTTTATAATCTCTAACCATATTATGAAATGAAAATGTCATTCTCCCATTAACAGTTGAAACGCCGATCACATTATGAGAATAAGAAACTGCAGGTGGAACAAAAACTATATTTTCAATTTTATAGCTCCCATAAAGGACAGGTATATCTATCACTGTTAAGTTAGTAATACCCAAATCCCTTGTTTTTCCAATATAGCCCATAATTTTTGCAGTCTGTTTTGCTAATCGGTCAGAATAACAATTATGTGTATTGAGCAAAACAGCATCTATCAAGGCCTTGGAAGCTCCGCAAGGAATTGCAATGCAAAAACTTTCTTTTTTTGTAATATAACAATATATACATTCGGTTCAAACAAATTGACACGTTCCGCTAAAATTTTTTTCATTGTCCCCCTCCGAAAATACTTCTTAATCCTATGTAACCAAACTTTTATTGTCCGTATTTATTGCAAAGGCTATACATTGAAATGGTGGCACTTTACATCGAATATCCGTCATTATAGTCGCACTTTGCATAAATGTCAATTATTTCATTTATCCTTTCATCCATATTTCATCTTTCCAACACACAGCATAACAGAAAAATATTCTATTTTGTTCAATGAATAACCATATAATCATTAATCTAAGGAAAGTGTGCAATAAATTCTATTCTTTGGATAATCAGCACTTGCACTTTCGTCAGCCCCCTCCCCTCCTATCATACCTCTCCTCCCCCATCTACGCAAGTCCCTTCCTCTTATACATCACCCCAAACAATCCCCCCGCCGCCAAAATATTCCCAAAGATCACTGCCCAGGCGCGCACATCCTGCCCTGCCGCCCCCGTCCGAAAGACCCGCCACCAAAATCCGCACCTGCTCCGAGTATGTAAAACCCGCTACTTTCGCAACCCCATTATGGAACATCGAAAGCATCGGCAGAAGCGAAAATACCTGCATTACCGGGATGCCGGCCGAAGCCGCTCCCATCTGGTTCCTGCTGCCGACCCCCATCACCGCCCCGATCATGCCGGATGCCAAAATCCCGGCAGCCATGACCGCGAAAAATATGCCCCTCCCCCGGCGGACACGCAGCGTATTTTTCTCCTTTTCCTCCGCTATGACTGCGGATAGGCTGGTGAGCGGTGCCATACCGACGTACATCGACGCGAACAGGTTTACAAAAAAATTCTTCGGCATCCCGTCGATCTTCACCAGCTTCGTCATGATGACGACCAAGACCGGAAACATCACAAACTGGATCAGCACCGCTTTATTTTTCCATGTATCCTTCCATTGCTTCTGTAAAATCATTCCCACGGACTCCATCACACATTCAGCTCCTTTCCCGTCAGCTCTAAAAATACCTTCTCCAGATCCGGCTCCGTGGAATGTATGCTCACGATCTCACCCGCGCACATCCACGCCGAAAGTTTTTCCGCGCTTTCTCTGCCATTGGGCAGCACTGCACGGAATCCGTCCTTTAAAAACGACTGCGATCTGATTTTCTGCATTATATTTTCTGCACAATTTTTCTGGCTTCCCCTGCTCCACGATCTTCCCGTTATCAAGCAGCAATATATTATCGCAGAGCAGTCCGGCTTCCTGCATATTGTGTGTCGTCAAAAAGATCGTTTTCCCGGAAGCTTTTTGCTCCAACATCAATATTTGCTGACTCGGACAAACATATACTCCTCCAGACGTTCCTCCAATTCGTACAGCTTGTATGCCGATCCATAAATCTTCTCCTGCGTATACACAAAGCATTTCCCATCCACCGACTCAATGTAAAGGATTTTCTCCAGAGCAAGCGGCGTGATTTCCCCGTCCAAAAAAACCCATGATCTTGCCGGTCAATGATCCGGAGTGCCGCGACCAGCCGCTCCACAAGCGCCGTTCTCTCCCTGCATGTTATCGTGACCACTGGCTCCTGTGCATCTTCGCAGATCGGAACCTCAATCCGCAATGGCCATGCCCCCCTTTCCTGATCTTTTCCCCCATCATTATTACCACAAAAAAACGACAGCACGCAAGTACCAAAACCGCATGTTGCCGTTTTCCGGATATAAGCTGCCGCTTCCGCCGCTTCCGGCCCGTTTTTTAAGTTGACAAGCGGGCAGGAATCGTCTATAATATCTCGAATAGCAGGCACGTCGTGCCTTGCGTTCCGTCGCAAAGAACGATATGCCGGAATGATCATGGAGGAGAATGGTACGGATGGCAGAAAAGAAAAACATTTTGACGTATGCGGGGTTAAGACAGTTAGAGGATGAGCTTCAGGACCTGAAGGTAAACCGCAGAAGACAGGTGGCACAAAAAATCAAAGAAGCCCGCGAGCAGGGAGATCTCTCGGAGAACGCGGAATACGATGCCGCGAAAGATGAGCAGAGGGACATTGAGGCACGCATTGAGGAAATCGACAAGATCTTAAAAAATGCAGAAGTCGTTGTGGAGGAAGACGTTGACGTGGACGCGATCAACATCGGCTGCAGCGTGAAAATCATGGATATGGAGTACGAGGATGTCCTGGAATACAAAATTGTCGGCTCCACCGAGGCAAACAGCCTGAAGGGCAAGATCTCCAACGAGTCCCCGGTCGGCAAAGCTTTGATCGGCGCAAAACTCGGTCAGGTCATCGAGGTTGAGACACAGGCCGGGCCAATCCAGTACAAGGTACTTGAAATCCAAAAAACAAACTAGACTTTATTATAGAAATGAGGGATACCGTGGCAGAAGAAGTAAATACGCAAAACGTGGCGGAAACGGCACAGACAAGGGAGGAAGTCAACAAACTGATCCAGGTCAAGCGCGAAAAGCTGGCTCAGCTACAGGCGGACGGCAAGGATCCGTTCCAGATCACGAAATTCGACGTGACACACCACAGCCAGGAAATCAAAGATAATTTTGATGCGTTGAACGGCACACAGGTGTCGGTTGCCGGGCGCATGATGCAAAAGCGTGTGATGGGCAAAGCATCGTTCTGCAATGTGCAGGATCTTAAGGGCAACATCCAGTCCTATGTTGCACGCGATTCTGTCGGCGAGGAAGTGTATGCCGCGTTTAAGAAATTTGACGTGGGGGATATCGTCGGCATCAAAGGCGAAGTTTTCCTGACAAAGACCGGGGAGATTTCGGTCCATGCGCAGGAAATCACACTGCTCGCGAAATCACTCAATGTCCTGCCGGAGAAATACCATGGCCTGACAAACACCGACCTACGCTACCGCCAGAGATATGTTGACCTGATCATGAACCAAGATGTCAAGGACACCTTCATCAAACGCTCCAAGATACTCGCTGCTATCCGCAAATACCTTGCAGGCGAGGGCTTCATGGAAGTTGAGACACCGCTTCTTGTGGCAAACGCGGGTGGGGCGGCAGCAAGGCCATTTACGACACATTTCAACGCGCTTGACGAAGATTTCAAACTGAGGATTTCGCTGGAGCTTTACTTAAAGCGCCTGATTGTAGGCGGTCTGGAGCGCGTGTACGAGATTGGGCGCGTATTCCGCAACGAGGGCATCGACACAAGGCATAACCCGGAATTTACGCTGATGGAACTTTATCAGGCCTACACGGATTACAACGGTATGATGGATCTGACCGAAAAGCTCTACCGCTACGTGGCGCAGGAAGTGCTCGGCACAACGAAGATCACGTACGGCAGCGTGGAGATGGATCTTGGGAAACCGTTCGAGCGCATCACAATGGTGGACGCAGTGAAGAAATATTCGGGCGTTGATTTTCATGAAATCCATACACTTGAAGAGGCGAGGGCTGCCGCGAAGGAACACCATGTGGAATTTGAGGAGCGCCACAAAAAGGGCGATATCTTAAACCTGTTCTTCGAGGAATATGTCGAGGAGCATCTGGTGCAGCCGACTTTCGTGATGGACCATCCGGTGGAAATTTCCCCGCTGACAAAGAAAAAGCCGTCCAATCCGGAATACGTGGAGCGTTTTGAGTTCTTCATGAACGGCTGGGAAATGGCGAATGCCTACTCCGAATTAAACGATCCGCTCGACCAGCGGGAGCGCTTTAAAGCGCAGGAGGAACTGCTGGCACAGGGCGACGAGGAGGCAAATACGACCGACGAGGATTTCATGAACGCACTGGAACACGGTATGCCGCCGACAGGCGGGATCGGCTTCGGGATCGACCGCATGGTGATGCTTCTGACCGATTCACCGGCAATCCGCGACGTATTGCTCTTCCCGACCATGCGCCAGTTAGATTAAATATATCGGATTTTCTGACCGGAGCCTTTGCGCCTATCTGCGCGGGGCTCCGGTTTCTGTTAAAGAATTGGCCCGCCAGGAAAAAATCTCCCAAACATATGGCAAAAGAAAAATAGGATCCATGCCCCGGTATCCTGAACCAAAAAATCCCCCGCACAAAACAAAGGCTCACGGTGCAAACTTCACCGTGAGCCCTCTGATCATTCTTTTTATGCTTCCTCGTTTCTCGCCCCGCACTCGCTGCAGAATTTCTTTCCCTCAGAAAGCTCCGCACCGCAGCTTACACAATAGCGCTTCGGCTGCTGCTCCACCTCACAGGCTTCCACATCAATGATTTCCGGAAGCTTCGCGCCGCAGTCAAAGCAGAATTTCGCACCTTCCGGGTTTTTGCTGCCACATTCCGGGCACTCCTGCTCCGTACTTTCCGGTGCCGGGTTCTTTGCCGCGCGCTTCGCCGCATTCATCTCATTGATTCTTGTAAGCTCCGTCTGGCGCTCCTCGATCTTCGTGCTGTACTTGTCCGCGATCATACAGATATTTACCGCGTCCGGTGTCAGCGTCTCACCATTTTTATAGAGCTCATAATAAATCGCACCAAGCTTCGCCATCTGCTCCGTCAGCGCCCTGCGCTCCTCCGCAATCCCGGCTTTGAGCCTGGAAACCTCGATCAACTCACTTGTCTTGTCACTTGCCGCCTTTACAATGTCCTGCACCCTTTCAAAAACGTCCATATCCATATCCTCCATTCCGCCGCATCCCAAAAACCACTATGGCCTTTCCCGCACGGCTTTGCTTTTCTGACTCCTATTGTAACAGGAATTTTTCCCTTTTGCATTAAAAAAAGATTGGATTTTGATTAAAATAATTCAAACGATGTCGAAAAATTCTTTTAAAAAATTTGAAATTGACAAAAAGCTGACTTATCTGGTGTTTATACTAATGCCCGAACTATAAATAAAGTTCATTACATATTTTGGTACAAGATGTACTGCAAACAGCATGTACAATTTCACTGCCGGCCATTGAGCTGTCCAGGTACATACAGGACTTATAACAGCATGTACCCGGACAGCACCCTGAGAAATTCCATGGGAACTGTGCGGATCAAATCCCCTCTGCCAGCCGTTGGTACTTAAAGGGTACATGCGGGACATAATATAAGAAAGGACCTATCTATGAGACACAAAAAAGTAACACGAATCTTCAAACGCTTGTTGGCGGCATCGCTCCTGCTCTTCCTTACGACATCCGCCGCCTCCGGAGCCGCGTTTGCGTCCGCGGATGATGCCGTTCCGGAAGAACCCCGGACAGTACCGTCGGAAACCATTGATTTCCGCGTTCTGGCAACGGGGGATCTGCACGGCCAAGTAACTGCTTTCAATTACGAAACCGGAGAGGAGGACAAGACCGTCGGGCTTTCGAAGATTGCCACGCTCGTCACCAAGGAACGCACCGCGGCAGGGGGAAGGTCGAACACCCTTCTGGTTGATGCGGGCGACACCATGTACAACTACTTCGCCAATTTCATTTACGAAAAATATCCGGACGACATCCAGCCGGTCTATCAGGCTATGTCCTACATGAAATATGATTGCATCACCCTTGGGAACCATGATTTTGATTATCCGTGGGAATATCTTTACGGACAGCTCAAATCCGCGGGACTGCTGAAAAAAACGCTTGTAAGCAACGCGGTCTACACCGAGAGCGGCGAGTATCCGTTTGCAAAGTCCGCCATCTACACAAAAAACATGACCACCTCCTCCGGGCGCACCGTCCCGGTAAAAATCGGGGTGGTCGGCGCAACCCTGCAGAGCCTTTCCTCAAGGCGCTACCGTTACAGCGGTTTTATTGATGGACTTGACGTTTACGAGAGTGTCAAGACGGAAGCTGCGCAACTAAAGGCAAAGGGCGCGGATGTTATCGTTGCCGTCATCCACGGCGGTGTCGGCCTTTTAAGCGGTTCAAACACAAGCATCCAGGCCGGGTCACGCCTCATCAAACTCCCGGAAGTGGACGCTGTTGTCTGCTCGCATTCCCATGAAACTTTTCCGAGTACGGACAACACTTACCAAAAGATTACCGGAGTCGATGAGCAGGCTGGAACTTTTTACGGCAAACCGATGGTGGAAACCGGAAGCTACGCGCAGGGACTTGGCGTGATCGAATTTACGCTCGCCGTTGACAAAAACGACACGGTCTCTATTTACAATGCCGCTTCCGCCGTCCGTCCGGTGAAGGCTACCACCAAAGAAAAGGCAGCGATCGTCGGCTACGCGGAACTATATAAGCAGGAAATCTTAGACACCTTCGATAAGACAGAGTACGAAATGGCAGACGGCCTTGTCTATACAAATGTCGACTGTGCTGTGCAGGATTCCTCGCTCTACCAGCTTATGAACGACGCAAAGCTGCATTTTGCTTCCTCCTATATTGCCGATTACACACCGCAATACAAGGATTACCCAATCATTGCAGCCACCGTCAACAACCTGGACAACCGGGAAGAAGCGATCGCCATAAGTGGTACCATCAAAGAGACCGATGTCTCCGCACTCCTTGCGCTCTCGAGCAGCCAGCGTTCCAGCGGATACATCCATATTTACAAGCTCTCCGCGACCAACCTGATTGAATGGCTGGAATACAATGCGAGTATTTACGCTACGGCGGGCACGCCGCTTCCAGAAAACCTTGCTTCCTACGCGGCAAAGCACCCGGAGGTTTCTGCCCTGCTTAACACCGAAAACACCGCCGAATGGAAGAGCTTTTTTGCCTTTGACGGTATTTCCTACGATATCGACCTTTCGGTGGAACCGCGCTACAACGCCGCAGGAACCCTGCTGCGCTACACGCACCGCATACAGAACCTGACCTACCAGGGCAAGCCCGTCACCACGGACATGACCTTCCTCGTCACGATGGATTCGGTGGCAAAACGCTACAAATTTATGCCGACGGATGATAATTCCATCTTCCTTGAGGCAAAAAATCCTTTCGTTAACAGCCATGACCTGCTGATGGATTACATCCGGGAGCTGGCCTATTACGGACCGGTGCGCGTTACCGCCGATGATAACTGGCATCTCATTGTACCGGAGGGCTATCAGTTTGTTGTTGCCATGCCAAAGGCATATGAAAGCTATGTAAAGGCACAGGACTGGTACGAAAAACGCGTCAGGCGTGAGAGCAACTACTATTATTATCAGGGGAATGTGCCGGCAAACGTGCAGGATGTCCATGCCGTGCTCTCCCCTGACATCATACAGGAAACCAGCCGTAAAATCCCCGTGCAGGTCTACGCATCAACTGCTCCGGATGCATCCATCACGGAGATCCTTTACCTGACCGGGACGGTGCGGAATGTCAAGAACACGCGCTGGGAATCCGGCAAACCGGTATCCGGCAACACATTTACGATCAGCAAGAACGGCAAATACAGCGTCCGTGTGACGGATTCCCTCGGACGCATGGTCATAACGCACATCACCATTGACAATTTCGATTCCGCCATGCTTGAAATGCCGAAAGTCAATACGTTGACCAACCGCATCGAGACGGCGACCGGCACGGCAATCCCGGGATCTATGATCCATGTCGCGCTGCCGGACGGCAGGATTGTGACCGAAAAGGCCGCCGAGGACGGAACTTTCTCGGTTCCCGTTCCCCTGCCTCGCTCCTACGACCTTTACACCATCTGGGCGACAAAGGGAAACAAAACAAGTCTTCCGGTTGAGACAACCGTAAAGAAAACCGGTGCAAACCAACCGACGGCAGACCCGCTTCAGGAGCTTGATACCGTGATCACAGGCAGAACCGACCCGTATACCACACTCTCGGTCCGCATTGGCTCCACGGTTTATGTCGGTTACGGCGAGAAAGATGCCTACACCAAATCGAGTGTCTACAAAAAATCGCACAAGCTTGTCGAGACAGAAATTTTGATCAGCAAGAACGGAAATTTCCGCATTGTGCTCCCGCGCGAAGCACAGCAGGGAGAAACTTGGATGCTCTACGCCACAGACCGCAACGGCAACGCGAGCCGCATCGTATACATTGAGGCAGAGCCAAAAGATCCGGCGGCAGCGGCACTGACCAATGTCCTTATTGACCTCAGCCATGTACCGCTAACCGCCGATTAGAAATCCGCCAATTATTTTGTCCTGGCAAGACAGTTTTCCAGATAAGCCCGGGATGCCTCCTGATGTTTGGCTAACCGGGCTTTTACCTTGCCATAATCCGGCATCGGCATGGAAAAATCCTCCGGAAGTTCCGCGGCATCCGCGATCAGATGGTCGCTAAGCTCCGTCTGCTCCAAAAGATACGTCATGCGCTCCGGGTAGACCTTGTGTGGGATGGTGATGAAATTTCGCTCGTACATGATCGCAAACAGGGTCGCATGGAACGAATTTGTCACGATGAACGATGCACCCTCGATCAGCCCGATAAACTCCTCCGGCCCCGCATCGGAAAAACGCCCAAGCTCATGTTCATACTGCTTTTTCATACGGTTCTGCACAATTCTAAGCCCAAGTTTTTCCGACATCATCTTCGCAATGCTCTTCACATTTCTGTCCTTTCCGATGATGTGCACCAGAAGGTACGGTTCCCGAAAACGCGGCTTCTTTTTTACCGCATCAAAATCTTCGCGTTCCAGCAGCAGCGTCGGATCCGCAACGACCGTGATCTCCTGCTTCACAAGCGGCTGGAGCAGCATTTTTGCTGACTGCTCACGTACCGCAATATTGTCATACTTTTCCAGGCACTTTGTAAAGAACTCCCGCTCCGCGTTCGTCAGTTCCGTCTTCCCGATGCTCGCCGCATAGGAAATCTTTTTTTTATCTGAATGGTCAAATTCCAGAAAATACGCGGGCTTGAGTCCCTTGGTGATCGACCCGTTCCACACTTGGTCGCTTCCTGTGATCAGCACGTCATACGGCGCACCCGCATCCTGCTCCTCCAGTTCCGTGAAAGAAGAGTAAACTTTCGTTGTATTCATGGTTTCATTGATAAAATGCTCAAACTTCTCCGCTTTTTTGATGCGCGGTTTCTGTGTCAGGTTAAATTTGATACGGCGCAGCCCATTGTACACCGAATTGAGAGCCCGGTTGCCAAAGCACTGTCTCTCCTGGAACAGGCGGTAAACGCTGTCAATTTCCGGAATCCGGTAATTGATGATCGACGCTTCGTGCCCCACCTTTTCCAGATAGCGCTGCAATGACCAAGCCTGAAGCACGCAGCCGTAATTGTAAGCGGAATTAATCGTCATGATCCCTATTTTCATATGCCCATACTCCTATTTTAAGTCCCACATGCCGCCTGCTACCCCATATCCCATTATGGATTTTGAGCCCCTTTTGGAGGGGCGAAAACTCCCCTGGGCATCACCGGACAGCATGCCGTTTTCCATCATTCAAAAAGATGTTCAAAATTATTGACAATATCCCGGTTGTAATCCTCGAAAGATATCTCCAGCGGCGGCACCTGCCCGCGCATATAAGCATCCATCCCCGAAAGCAGGCCTTCTTCGCTGTTTTCTACCAGATATCCGCCATAGCGGCGCATGAAATCCCCCGAACCCGGAATGTCTGTCGCTACGATCGGCACATGCAGTGTCGCGGCTTCCAAAAGAACCAGCCCAAGCGGCTCGCGGTTTGACGGGAGCAGGAAGAGATCACACTCGCGCAGGATCGTAAACGGATTGGAAATCGCCCGCACGATCACAATGTGGTCGGCACATGCGAGGGACTGTGCATACTCGACCGTCTCCCCATAGAGCACACCGTACCCTCCGATGATGATAAGATATGCCTCGGGATGATTTACCGAGAACCTGGCAAACGCGTTGATCAGCTTTTTATGCCCCTTCTCCTCCGAAAACCGCCCGATCGTGATAAACTTTTTCTTTGTCCGGTCAAGCAGCAGCCGTTCAAACTCCGGGATTTCGACGGTGATCCTTGTTTCCGGGTCAATCTCAAACGGCTGCTTCGCCTTCTCAAGCACACCCTGATAATAGTGCGGGTTTTCCACGATCACGACATTGTCCTGATTTTTCTCGATTTTGAGCAGGGAATCTTTGACTGCCTGGCTCACCGCCGCAACACGGTCGTATTCGCGGTAGGCATGTTTCAAGGTCTTTAGGTGCTGGTTGCCTTTCTCCTTGATCTCGTCATACATGTCATTATGGACAAAAATCGCCCTCTTCACAGGGGCATAGAGGTAAAGCATCGTGATATACGGCGCGTAGCCCGTAAAGTGGATGATCTTGTCAATCGGGACAAGCCCATAACGCTTCCGGTATTCCCTCGTAAACAGTTCTTTTAACTTGCGCCCCACCCATTTCGTCTCGACGTTAAAGCGGAAATATAGTTTGAAAGCAAGTGTTTCCGTAAACGTTTTCTCCGTCATATTGCCGCTCATCGGCATCAGGTCAACAAAAGTCGGCACGCATTCCAGCCTGTCCGGAACCTTCGTGAACTGCGCCTGCGGGAACGTGAAATAGTAATTTTCCTTTTCATGGTCGATCAGCTGGATCATATTGAGCAGTGAGGTCGTCATGCCGTTGCGCCCGAGGTTCGAACAGTAAATCAGCGTGTTCGGTTTCCCGTTCGGCTTCGCCCTCTCCTCCTTGCAGCACCTCTCGCCGCGCAGGACATGGCGCAGAATGCGGTTTGCGGCATGTGGATTATCGTAGCGGCAATACTCCTCGCAAAAGGCCGTGTCATCGTAAGCTTTCGGCGAACGGATCTCCCTTACCAATTCCTCCACCGAGCCCGCCTGCGGGAACGGGAAACTGTCAAGCGGAACATAAAGCCCGCGCTCGTCAAGATATTCGTCTCGGTCGTAAGTAAAAAGGACAATTTTTTTGTGCGTGTTTGCAAAATCGTAAAACACACTCGAATAATCCGTGACCATGACATCCGCCATATTCAAAAGCTCATACGTGTCATAACCCTCCGGTATGGGGCGGATATGCTTATATTCTTCATAGTTAAACTTTTTTGCTGTAAATATATGGAATTTCACATAAAACACTTCATTGTCGGTAAGCTGCCTGTCCAGAAGATAAAAATAGCATTTTGCCGCCTCCATCTGGATATCGCTCTTTTTGTTGGTAAGCACACCCCTCCACGTCGGCATGTAAAGAATCACGCGTTTGCCCGCAAGGCCAAGCTCCTCCCGGACATCCGAAACGCGCTCCTTTGAAAAAAATACGCTGTTGCGCGGATAGCCTTCCAAAAGGGCTGTTCCCTTCCATGTATTGTGGAGCATATACGCGCCCATCATTTTTTCTTTCATATAATCGTTCGGATACAGAAGGTAGTCCGCAATCTGGAAATTATGCTGCACATTACCAATCGCGTAAGCGCGGTTCCAGACATCACGCCCCATCATTTTAAATGGTGTGCCGTGCCAGGTATTCAGGTAAACCTGCCCCTCTCTCTTGATAAACCATGCCGGAAACGTCGTATCATTGAACAGGTATTTCGAGGTCGCAAGCCGAAGACGGTACTCTTTCGAACCGGTCTTTACAAACTTTACCCCCACGATCCCGTAGCGTGCAAGCAATGCCTCAAACGGTGCGATCATGGATGCACCCGCGGCCAGATAGACCGTAAATTCCGCGAACTGTCCTTCCCTCAACTCCTTCAGCAGATAAAATATATTTCCCGCGATGTCCTTCCCGCCTTTGGACTCCAAAAAGACCGCGTGCGGGTCAAGCTCCTTTTTCTTCAGACAGCGGATATAGTATGATGTTCTGGACGTGTATTTCCATTTTTTCACAAAGCCGCGGATTTTTTTCTTCAGCTTCTTTGGCAGCCTTTTGATCTTGGCAAGCCCCATAACATTCACCCCTTTTCGTTTTTCCATTTCCTTCTCTCTTTGCTTGAACGGGAAATGTTTCTTTCCCTGTCCGACGCGCGACCTGCGCGCCGCTCTGTCGGCATACTTCCTCTGCGCAGGCCTGTTTTTGACCGGGCAGGGAAATGTTTTTCCTTCCCTGTCCGACGCGCGGCCTGCGCGCCGCTCTGTCGGCATACTTCCTCTGCGCAGGCCTGCGCATAAAAAAAATCGGAAACATAAAATATGTCTCCGATCCATTCAAGCAGGGCTACAAGGATTCGAACCTTGAAGTGCTGGAATCAGAATCCAGTGCCTTACCGTTTGGCGATAGCCCTATGTTCTTTTGTGACCATCTTGCTGACCACGAATGCTATTATAATACAGACGGAGAAAAATTGCAAGCTTTTTTTCAAAAAAATTATTTTTCAGGATTCTTCCTCTTTTTCCTGCTTTTCATGCCCTTTCGGCTGAACAAAACTGTTTTCAAGATTCATCACACACTCACAGCACTCATCTTTTGCCCGAACTTGTTCCATGATCTGGTGCACCAGTTCCATCTCCTCATTCTCATTATATGAATAGGGAACAACAAGGTCAAAGATCAGATTGCTCCGGTTCTTCCCGTTCACGACGCGGAAATCATGGATTGACGCGTCCGGCTCAAGCTCCCGCACAATATCCACGACCATCCGCTTGCGCTCCATCACGCTCGCGTCGCGCACTTCGACCGGATCCATATGAATGACAAGGAAAAGGTTCAAATCGCGCAGTACTTCCCGCTCGATCCGGTCAATCAGCTCATGTGCCTCCTCGATACCGGACTCGTTCGACACTTCCGCATGGATGGTCGCCATCGAATGGGTCGGCCCGTAATTGTGCACGATCAGGTCATGGCTGCCCAAAATACCCTCATACCCTTCCACTTTTGCCGTGATCCGGTCATAGACTTCCCGGTCGATCGCCTCCCCAAGAAGCGGCTTCAGCGTATCCTTCGCGATATTAAATCCCGCGGCCAGCACAACAGCCGAGACTATGACCCCCATATAGCCGTCCACCGAAAGCCCCGACCATTTCCCGATAAAAAGCGAAAGCACGGTGGCACTTGTGACGAGTACATCGCCAAAAGAATCCGCGGCAGTTGCCTGCATCACTTTTGAATGGATCCTGCCACCGAGCTTCCGGTTGAAAAATGCCATCCAAACCTTGACAAATACTGAGAGCACGAGCAGGATCACGATCATCCAGTCAAACTCCACCGCTTCCGGGTGGAGCACTTTGCCAACCGAACTTTTCAGACATGAAAAACCTACCTCCAACACAAGAAACGCCACGATAAACGCAGCGATATACTCATACCTTCCATGCCCGAACGGATGCGCCTCATCCGCCGGACGGCCTGCAAGCTTCACACCCACAAAGCTCACAAGCGAGGAAGCAGCGTCGGAAAGATTATTGAACGCATCCGCCATCACGGAGATACTTCCCATCAAAAGTCCCCCGGCAAGTTTTATGGAAAACAGGAGGATATTGCAGCATATCCCCACGATACTTGCCATTACACCGTACGCCGTGCGCACCTTCGCGTCCTGCACATTCTCCCTGTCCTTAACAAAAATCCGAACCAAAAAATCTGTCATAACCTCTTCTCCACTCCAGCACACGGTTTCCGCCAAAGTTTCCCGTAAACGGACAACTTTCCGCCGATTCCACCGCCCCAATACTCGATATGCTATATTATACACGAAAATCATGCAGATTACCATTTGTTTCTAAAAATTTTACTTTCTTTTTTCCTGAATAGGCATTATAATGATTTGTAACAATATAGTATATGCTTACAAGCTCTATATTGCTCCAAAAATCAGCATGTCCCCATGCCGCCCGGTGTG
>ERZ808040.892-NODE-892-length-22677-cov-7.910575_pt1 | contig 22677 bp, 21 predicted proteins | sample MGYA00380191_ERZ808040 | MGnify/ENA primary metagenome ERZ808040 (study PRJEB31490, sample SAMN06133395) | mouse gut metagenome | isolation source: J6 | host: mice | place: China: Chengdu | collected 2015-05 ...
CGTACAGGGTGAGGAACAGGGTGTTGGAATAGGCGTTCCAGAACATGTTGTCCCCGAACATCCGGGCAAAGGCGTCGAACTGGATGTCCTTGGGGAAGAGCACGATGGAGCCGTACTCCACGGCGGACCGGCCGCTGAGGGAGGCGGACACCGCGTACACGAAGGGGTACAGGCAGCACAGGGCGAACACGGTGAGCAGGGTGTAGCTGATGATTTTGAAGATCAGCTCGGAAATTTCAAGCTTTCGTTTCATAGCGCGCCCTCCCGTTTAGTACAGCGAGGTGTTGGACGCCTTGCGGGCGATGGTATTGGCGCCGATCACCAGCAGCATCCCGATGACGTTGTTCATCATCTCCGCCGCGGCCGCCACCCCCGGGAGCGGGTTGCTGCCCATGCCCACCCGGTTGGCCAGGGTGGACACCACGTCGGCGGTGACGTAGGTGTTGCTGTTGTACAGCAGCAGCACCTTCTCATACCCGATGTTCAGCAGCGAGCCGATGCGGGTGATGAGCATGATGACGATGGTGGACAGAATGCTGGGCAGCACCACGTACCGCATCTGGGCCCACTTGTCCGCGCCGTCGATCTGGGCCGCCTCGTAGCTGGTGGGCGAGATGGCGATGATGGCGGCGAAGAACACGATGCTGTCGTAGCCCGCGCTCTCCCAGATGCCGCTGATCTGATAGATGGAGCGGAAGAACGACGGGTTGTTCAGCAGTCCCGCGTTGGCCACCTCGCCGCTCAGCAGGCCCAGGTTTGACAGCGCCTGGTTGATGATGCCCATGCCGGTGGTGAGGGAGCCCTGCTTCACCAGCATGGTCACCAGCGAGGTCATGACCACGGTGGACATGAACTTGGGCAGGTATGTCAGCACCTGATAGACGCTCCGGGCGGCGTTTGAGCGGATTTCATTGAAAAACAGCGCCAGGATGATGGGGATGGGGAAGCCGAAGCACAGGCCGTAGAAGCTGAGGATGAAGGTGTTGCGCAGCGCCCGCCAAAAATCGGTGGAGAGCTGATCCCCGCCTGCCAGCAGCCGCCTGAAGTACGAGAAGCCGGAAAACAGCTGCTGTGAGACGGGCACTACGTCGTCCGACACTTTGAAGCACCCCAGCAGCTCGTACATGGGGAAATAGCGCCAGAACAGGAACACCAGCAGCATGGGCACCAGCATGATGTAAAGCCGCCAGTCCTTCAGCACGGTCACGCCGACGTGGCGCCAATAGTGCTTTTCCACGTCGTCCCGGACAGCCTGCTCGGGGCTGAGCCGGTAGACCTGGGCTTCCCTGTCGAATTCCAGGAAATCCGCTGCCCTATCTTTCATAGTTTACCTCCTTTTTGCCCCTCCTCCGCGTGTATGCGGAGCAGGTAATGTTTTTGATCCTCATAGACACCGTCCAGCTTTCGCGCTATCCAGATGATCACAAAGGTAAATAAGAGGGAGAGGCTGTCGGTGGCGAAAAAGCCGGCCGCGGCCCCGGGGGCGGCCCCCAGCAGCAGGGCGGCCAGCGCCCTCCCCGCCTGCATCAGCACCTGTACCAGAAGCGGGAAGATCAGGGACAGGTGGCCGGTGCGCACCCGTTCCTTCCCCACGCGCGCCAGCAGAAACGCGGCCGGAAGCGAGCACAGGTTGCCCGCGCAGTAGATCACATACTGCCGGGGGGTGGCCCCGGAGAAAAAGCAGAATACAAGCCCCGCCTCCACGGCGTGGATGGCGCCCCAGTACCCCCAGCGCATATAGACGATGGAGACCACCGCCGCCGCCAGGGACACGGTGAAGGGCTGGCCGGGGAACCACCAGTTGGCGGCCCGGACGATGAGGAACTCGAACACGGCCAGCGCCGTCCCCAGCAGCGCCAGGTCGATGGCCCGGTATTCCTTCCATGTGCGCTGCCGTTTCATCGGGTCACCTGCCTTGCCGCCCGGAAGCCGGGGCGGACTTTTTCGTTTTGGGGGATAGGCACGGCCCGTCCCTTCGGGTATAATGGGGGCGGCGCCTGCGGCAGGGGCTGCCGCAGGGGGCATTTTGCAGACAAAATGCCGATTCACCTTGTCAAAGGAGGAAGTTCCATGATTGAGATTGATCCAGGCTGCAAGCTTCAGGAGGTGTTCGACCGCGCCCGGCCCGGCGATGTGATCCGGCTTGCCGAAGGGGAGTACCGCGCCAAAACCATGATCTCCACCCCGAACCTGACCCTCGTGGGCGCGGGGGCGGACCGGACCCGCATCGTCTGGGACGACTACGCCAAAAAGCTGGACGGGAAGGGGGTGGAGTACAACACCTTCCGCACCTGGACGCTGGCGGTGTGCGCCGACGGCGTGTCCATGGAGGATTTGTCCATTGTCAACGACGCCCTCCACCCGGAGGAAAAGGGCCAGGAGGTGGCCCTCACGGTATATGGGAGCGGGTTTTCCATGCGGCGCTGCCGCCTGACCTCCACCCAGGACACGCTGTTCCTGGGGCCGCTGCCCGCCGACCTCATCCGGCGGTACGACGGCTTCCTGCCCGGTGCGCTCCGCCGGGAGGGGCCGTGCGTCCAGCGGTTCGACCAGTGCCTGATCGAGGGGACCGTGGATTTCATATTCGGCTGCGGAGAGGCGGTGTTTGACGGCTGTGAAATCCGCTCCCTCCGGGACGCCCGCCATGTGGGCTATGCCGCCGCCCCCGCCCACGCCCTGGAGCAGGAGCGGGGCTTTACGTTCCAAAACTGCCGGTTCACGGCGGAGGAGGGGGTGGAGCCCGGGTCCGTCTGGCTGGCCCGGCCCTGGCGGGACTACGGGCTGTGCCTGTTCCGGGACTGCGCCTACGGCGGGCACATCGCCCCCCTGGGCTTTGACAGGTGGAACGACACCCGCCGGGACCGGACCGCCCGGTTCTATGAGGACCCGCCGGTGAAGGGCCGGGTGGGCTGGGTCAGAAATCTGTCGTCCCTCTCCGGATGAGGTAGCCCTTGGCGTACACCTTCCCGCCGCCCTGGGTGCCGCTGAGATGGAGCTTGAGAAAGTCCACCACAATCTGGCACAGGCGCTGCTCCCGGCTGTCGATGGTGGACAGCTCCGGGTCGCAGCAGACGGACAGCTCCGAATTGTTGTAGCCGATGACGCACAGGTCCCCGGGCACCGACAGCCCCCTCCGCTTGGCGTACTTCAGCGCGCCGGCCGCCAGCGCGTCGTTGGCGGCGAAGATCCCGTCCACATCCAGGTCCGCCAGCTTCAGCAGATAGTCCCGGGTCTGGTTGATCTGGTTGGACAGCCCCACGTTCACGTCCCCCTGGAGCGTCAGCCCCGCCTGGGCCAGGGCCGCCTCGCAGCCCTTCCGCTTCAGGTTGGTGCTGACGGTGTCCATGTCGGTGAGAAACAGGATTTTCCGCCGGCCGGAGGCGACCATCTCGGCCACGGCGGACTGGGAGGCGTGAAAGTCGTCGCACAGGGCGCAGTAGATGTTTTCCCCCCGGACGTAGCCGTTGACCATGAACACGGGGGTTTGGGCGGCGGCCTCGCGGATGTAGGACACCCGGGGGTCGTCCGGGTCGTCGGCGGCGTAGACCGAGCCGATGAGCACCAGCGCGTCCACCCGGCAGCGGAGCAGGGCGCTGACCGCAATCTGGCAATCCTCATAGCTGTAGCCGCTGCACCGCAGGATGCAGTCATAGCCGCAGTTCCGGAGGCTGCCCTCCAGACAGGCCACCACCTTGGCCATGTAGTCGTCCGCCGCGTCGGGGCAGATCAGGCCGATGGTTTTCATGGCGTTCAGCCCCAGCCCGCGGGAGAAGCCGCTGGGCACATAGCCGTGCTCCGCCATGATGCCGCGCACCCGCAGCTTCGTCTTTTCCGCCACGTTGGGGCTGTCGTTCAGCACCCGGGACACAGTGGCAATGGAGACGCCCGCCAGCTCGGCAATATCGTAAATATTCACGGCGGCACCCCCGTCCTGCGCTGTAAATTCTTACATGACTTTATGATAAACTGCTCGAACTTCCATTTCAAGATGTTTTTTCTCACAAGCTCACAACAGGATTTTTGTGCACAACGACAAAAATTGTGGGGAATTCCCCGAATGGTTTTCAAAGCGTTGACATTTTCCGCCCGGTGACTTATGATGGTTTCAATGTAAGTTCTTACAACATGCGGCAGGAACCGCCTCAACAGGCTGAAAGCTGTTTCAATTCGCGGCGCGGGTCCTGCGCAAACCGGGTATGAGAGGTGAGGCGTTTTCATGAAGTCCTTTATCAAAATCCATTCCAGCGACTCGGTGGCGGTGGCGCTGGCGCCGCTGTCCGCCGGGAGCGCCCTCCAGGTGGACGGCCGGACGGTGACGCTGCTGGAGGACATTCCCCAGGGGCACAAGTTTGCCCTGGTCCCCATCCCGGCGGGGGGCGCCGTCGTCAAGTACGGCGCGCCCATCGGGACCGCCCAGACGGACATTCCGGCGGGGGGCTGGGTGCACACCCACAACGTGAAAACAGGGCTGGGCGAGGTGCTGGACTATGCCTATGAGCCGGACAACGCCCCCCTGGTGCCCACGGACGACGCGCTGTTCCAGGGCTACCGCCGGGAGGACGGCCGGGCGGCGGTGCGCAACGAGGTCTGGATCATTCCCACCGTGGGCTGCGTCAACGACGTGGCCCGGACCATCGAGCGGCTGTCCCAGCGGTTCAAGACGGGGACGGTGGACGGGATCTGCGCCTTCCCCCACCCCTACGGCTGCTCCCAGATGGGGGACGACCAGGAGAACACCCGGAAAATCCTGGCGGGGCTCATCAACCACCCCAACGCGGGCGGCGTGCTGGTGCTGGGCCTGGGTTGCGAGAACAGCAACATCGACGTGCTCAAGCCCTACCTGGGGCAGTGGAACGAGGACCGGGTGAAGTTCCTGGTGTGCCAGGAGTCGGACGACGAGGTGGCCGACGGCGTGGCCCTGGTGGAGCAGCTGGCCCGGTATGCGGGCCGCTTCCGCCGGGAGCCCATGAGCTGCGGCGAGCTGGTGGTGGGCATGAAGTGCGGCGGCTCGGACGGGCTGTCCGGCATCACCGCCAATCCCACCGTGGGGGCCTTCTCCGACCTGCTGATCTCCAAGGGGGGGACCACCATCCTCACCGAGGTGCCCGAGATGTTCGGGGCCGAGACCCTGCTGATGAACCGCTGCGAGAACGAGCGGATTTTCGCCGACACGGTAAAGCTGGTAAACGGCTTCAAGGACTACTTCACCCGCCACGGGCAGACGATCTACGAAAACCCCTCCCCCGGCAACAAAAAGGGCGGCATCTCCACCCTGGAGGACAAGTCCCTGGGCTGCACCCAGAAGTCGGGCAGCGCTCCGGTGTCCGGGGTGCTGGCCTACGGCGAGCCGGTGGGCCGGAGGGGGCTGAATCTGCTCAGCGCCCCGGGCAACGACCTGGTGGCGTCCACCGCCCTGGCGGCGGCGGGGGCGCACATGGTGCTGTTCACCACCGGGCGGGGCACCCCCTTCGCCTGCCCGGTGCCCACGGTGAAGATTGCCAGCAACTCCGCCCTGGCGGAGAAAAAGGGGAACTGGATCGACTTCAACTGCGGCGTTCTGGTGAAGGACGGCTCGGTGGCCCAGCTGGGGGAAAGGCTGTTTGACTTTGTGCTGGAGGTGGCCTCCGGCCGGGAAGTGAAGGCGGAGCTGGCCGGATTTCACGACATGGCCATCTTCAAGCAGGGCGTGACATTATAACGGAAAGCGGGGATTTATCTTGAAGCTGTTGAATTACCAGGTGCTGAAGGAATCCGGCTATCAGGGCTATATTCTGGAGCGCGCGCCGGAAAAGGTGCTCCAGTTCGGGGAGGGCAATTTCCTGCGGGCCTTCGTCAACTACTGGTTCGACGTGGCCAATGAAAAGGCGGGCTGGAACGGCAAGTGCGTGCTGGTGCAGCCCATCGCCCCGGGGCTGGCCAAGCTCATCAATGAGCAGGAGGGGCTGTACACCCTCTATCTCCGGGGCCGGGAGAACGGCGAGAAGGTGGACCGCAAGCGGGTGATCTCCTCCGTGTCCCGGTGCCTCAACCCCTATGAGCGGGCGGATTTTGACGCCATGATGGAGGTGGCCGTGTCCGACGATCTGGAGTATGTGGTGTCCAACACCACCGAGGCGGGCATCGTCTACGACCCCGCCTGCCAGCTGGCCGACGTCCCCGCCTCCTCCTTCCCCGGCAAGCTCACCCAGGTGCTCTATAAGCGCTGGCAGGCGGGCAAACCCGGGCTGGTCATCCTGTCCTGCGAGCTCATCGACAACAACGGCAAGGAGCTGCTCAAGTGCGTCAACCAGTATGTGGACCAGTGGGGGCTGGAGGACGGCTTCAAACAGTACGTCAACGAGGACTGCACCTTCTGCTCCACCCTGGTGGACCGCATCGTCCCCGGCCGGGTAAAAGATCCCGCCGAGGTGGAGAAGATGGAGCAGGAAAACGGCTACCGCGATGAGCTCATCGACGTGGGCGAGATCTTCGGCGTGTGGAACATCGAGGGGCCCGCGTGGCTGGAGGAGAAGCTGCCCTTTAAAAAGGCCGGGGTGAACTGCCCGGTGGTGCCCGACGTGACGCCTTACAAGAAGCGCAAGGTGCGCATTTTGAACGGCGCCCACACCGGGTTCGTGCTGGGGGCCTGGCTGGCGGGCTTCAACATCGTCCGGGACTGCATGCAGGACGACACGGTGCGGGGCTTCATGAACAAGATGCTGTACGAGGAGGTCATCCCCACCCTGCCCCTGGACAAAAAGGACCTGGAGGACTTCGCCGGGGCGGTGCAGGACCGCTTCAACAACCCCTTTGTGGACCACGAGCTCATGTCCATCTCCCTGAACTCCACCTCCAAGTGGCGGGCCCGGAACCTGCCCTCCTTCCTGGAGTACGTGGAGGCCAAGGGGGAGCTCCCCCCCTGCCTCACCATGAGCTTCGCCGCCTACATCGCCTTCTTCTCCAACGACATCCGGGAGCTCACCGACAAGGGGCTGGTGTGCCGCCGCCCCGGGGGGGACGAGTACGTCTGCTCCGACGACCGCTGGGCGCTGGAGTTCTACTGGGAGCATCGGGCGGACAGCCCGGAGGAACTGGTTCACGCCGTCATGGCCAACCAGCGGATGTGGGGCCGGGATCTGACGCAGGTGAAGGGCTTTGAGGCGGCGGCGGCGTCCGGCCTGAAGCTGATCCGGGAGAGGGGCGCAAAAGCCGCTTACGCCGCCTGCCTGTGAGCCCATGGAGCAGGTTTCCAAACGGGATGAGGAGTTCCGCCGCTATGCCCTGACCGCCCCGCCCATGCGGACCCTGCTGACAGTATGCGCGCCTCTGGCGCTCTATCAGGCGCTTCAGTCCATATTCAAGATTCTGGATGCCCTGATGGCCGCCCATATCAGCTCCAGCGCGGTGTCCGCGGTGTCCTGCCTCAGCCAGATCACCCTGATGATCACCGCCCTGGGCTCCGGCCTGGCGGTGGGCGGCAGCATTAAAATCTCCGAGGCCTACGGCCGGGGGGAGTACGGCCTGGTGCGCCGGCGCACCGCCACCCTGTACGCCATGGCCACGGCGGCCAGCCTGCTGGTTGCGGTGACGCTGATCCCCTTCGCGGGGCCCTTCCTGCGGCTGCTGAACACGCCGGAGGAGCTGATCGCGGCGGGCACGGGGTACTTCCGGGTGGAGATCCTCTGCCTGGTGGTGAACTTTTTCAACACCGTGTACATCGCCATTGAGCGCAGCCGGGGCCACGCCAAAAAGATTCTGGCCATCAACGGGGCGGTCATCGTGATCAAGCTGGGGCTGTCCGCGCTGTTTGTCTACGGGCTGGACGGGGACGTGACGGCCATCGCCGCCGCCACCCTCATCAGCCAGCTGGTCCTGCTGGCCTACGCCCTGTTCAGCATGGCCCGGGACGAGGGGGCCTTCCGCTTCCGCGCCGGCAGCATCCACATGAAAAAGGAGACGGTGCTGCCGATTTTGAACCTCTCCTACCCGGTGACGGCGGAAAAGATGCTCTTTGCCGCCGGAAAGGTGCTGGTCAACTCCATGTCCGGACGGTACGGGGAGCTGACGGTGGGCGCGCTGGGCATCTCCAACAACATCGGCGGGCTGACCACCGGATGGCATGCGGGCATGCTGGACGGCGCGTCCGCCCTCATCAGCCAGAACCGGGGGGCGGGACAGTACCGCCGCACGCTCCGGCTGTACCGCTGCCTGCTGGCGGCGGACGTTGCCATCGGCGGCCTGGGGCTGCTGCTCATGACCTGGGGCCTGCCCTGGCTGGCCCAGATTTTCGCCCAGTCCAAGGAGCAGTTCGACCCCCGGTTCTATGAGATGATTATCTCCATCCACCGCTGGGAGATGCTGGGCTACCTCACCCTCGGGGTCAACTCCGCCACCCTGGCGCTGCTGCTGGGGTACGGCTACACCAAGCTGACCCTGGCCCTCAATGTGGCCCGGGTGTTTCTGTTCCGGATACCCGTGCTGTGGGCGCTGCAGCGCTTCACCTCGCTGGGCGTGGAGGCGGTGGGCCTCACCATGATGATCAGCAACGTCTGCGCCGGTCTGTCCGCCGCGCTGGTGGCCGTGCCGGTGGTGCGCCGCATCCGCCGCCGGGCGGAGGAGCAGGAGCGGCCCGCCCCGGAGGGCGGGGACAGCGGAGAGCCCCGGTGAACGAAAAGACGCGGCAGCGCCGGCGTCCCTGTGGGACGCCGGCGCTGTGTTTGTTGGGGAGAGGGCGGTTCAGGCCATCACGCCCACCTGATCCGCCACAGTGAAGTCGGCCTCAGTGCAGGCCCGGATGTCGTCCACGGTGTAGCCGGGGGCCAGCTCCCGCAGGACCAGGCCCGTGGGAGTCACCTCGAAGTAGCACCGCTCGGTGACAATGTCGGTGACGCACCGGGCGCCGGTCAGGGGCAGGGTGCACTTTTTCAGGATCTTGGAGGCCCCGCTCTTCTCGCAGTGGTCGGTGGCCACAATGATCTTCTTCACGCCCGCGCACAGGTCCATGGCGCCCCCCATGCCGGGAGCCATCTTGCCCGGAATGGTCCAGTTGGCGATATTGCCCTCCTGGTCCACCTGGAGTGTGCCCAGCACGGTGGCGTCGATGTGCCCGCCCCGGATGAAGGCGAAGGAGGTGGCGTGGTCGCAGACGCTGCCGCCGGGAATGACGGAGGCGGGCTGGCCGCCGGCGTCGATGAGGTCGGGGTCCACGTCGTCCCAGGCGGGAGAGGCCCCGCAGCCCACGATGCCGATCTCCGCCTCCATCCACAGCTCCACCCCTTCGGGGAGGTAGTTCACGCACATCAGGGGCAGGCCGATGCCCAGATTGACAAAATCGCCGTCCTTGAAGAATTTCGCGCAGCGCGCCGCGATGAGGGCGCGTCCGGTGAGCTCAGCCATTATTTTTTACCTCCTTCCGCCGCTTTGGCCTCCGCCTTGGCTCTGGCCCGCTTCCACATGGGGCAGATGGGCTTTTTCTCGCCCTGGCGGACGTACACCATGTCGATGATGGGGGCGGCCACGTCGATCTCGTCGGGGCCCAGCTCCCCCACCTCCACCAGCTCCTCCACCTCCACGATGACGGTGTCGGCGGCGAAGGCCATGTAACTGTTGGTGGCCCGGCCGGTGAGCCGGAACTGGATGTTGCCCGCCGTGTCCGCCTTGGCGGCCTTGATGAGGGCCACGTCGGCGTGGAGGGGCAGCTCCAGCAGGTATTCTTTTCCGTCGATGATGAGCCGCTGCTTGCCCCGCTCCACGTCGGTGCCGATGCCGGTGGGGGTGAGCACCCCGCCCAGCCCCGCGCCGCCGCAGCGGATGCGCTCGGCAAAGGTGCCCTGGGGGACGAACTCCACCGCCAGCTCCCCGGCGAACATCTGCTGGCCCGCCACAGGGTTCAGGCCGATATGGGTGGTGATGAGGCTCTTCACCCGGTGCTCGTTGATGAGCCGCCCCAGGCCCTGGTCGGGCATGCCGCCGGACACGGCGATGGCGTCGATGTCCTTCACGCCCTTTTCCAGCATCCCGGTGATGAGCTCCTCGGCGGACAGCTCGCCGTGCCAGTCGCCGAACATGATGGTCTGGCCGTCATGGATCTTCTCCAGAGCGGCCTCCCTGGTCACTACCTTTGATTTCAATTGAGGTCCCGCCTTTCTCTCAGCATTTTGTCACTTGCCCTCGAACACGGCCTTGCGCTTTTCCATAAATGCCTTGCACCCCTCCTGGAAGTCCATGGAGGCGGCGCACTCCCGCTGGGTGGGCACCTCCGTCTCGTCCAGCCACTGCTTGTAGTCGGAATAAACGGCGCTGTACAGCTGCTTTTTGATGTTTTTATAGGAGATGAGGGGCCCCGCGGCCAGCTTCCGGGCAAACTTCATGGTGGCCTCGTCCAGCTCCTCCACGGTGGTGACCTTGTAGGCCAGCCCCCAGTCCTTGGCCTCCTGGGCGGTGACGGGGCGGCCGGTGGCGGCCAGCTCCATGGTGCGGGCGGTGCCGATGGCCTTGGCCAGCAGATAGGTGGCCCCGGTGTCGGGCACCAGGCCCAGGTTGACGAAGGCCAGGATGAACTTGGCGTTGTCGGCGCAGATCATGAAGTCGCCCCCCAGGGCCAGGCTGACGCCCGCCCCCGCCGCCGCGCCGCACACGGAGGTGATGACCATTTTGCTCATCCGCTTCAGGCCGTCGGCCACGGTGCCCACCTTGCTGATGAGCCCGTCCATATTGACCTCGCCCCCAGCCTGGATGAGCTGGTAGAAATAGCCGATGTCGCCGCCGGCGGAGAACGCCTTGGGCGCGCCCTTGATGACCACCACCTTGACCGCCGGGTCCTTCTCGGCGGCGTCCACCACGTACATCAGCTCGTCCGCCATCTGCTCGTCGATGGCGTTCAGGTTCTTCAGGTAGTTCATGGTGACGACCGCGATGCCGTCCTCCACTGTGTAGATCAGCTTTTTCAATTCCATGCCGTACCGGCTCCTTTCTGTAGCGTGTCCCATTGCCTTCCGGCGGCCGGCCCCGCTCTGCCGCTGCCCTGCGGAAATGCGGCTTGACACCCCCTGTCCCTTTTACTATAATGCAACTGGCCGTGGGTTCCGGCTGCGCCGTGTGCCTGATTCCTATGCTGTGGCCAGTGTACCATGGAGCGTGTGCGGAAAGTGGGAACAAAGCGGGACAGAAACGTGACTTCTTTGGAGAGAAACACAAAAACAGTGTTTGACAGATTGGGAAAACAGTAGAAACTGCAAAAAAAACACAGGGGGTGAAGGCCTGTGCTGTCTCCGAACTGCAGCGGCTCCGCCGCGGCTTCCTTTCGGGAATTTGAGAAAAAAGGACTGTATTCCGCCCTTCAGGCGGAGGGAAGCGCAATCCTGGCCCTGACCGGGCGGGACCAGCTGGAGATTGAGGGCGTAGACGCCTGGGACGGGCTGGACGCCCGGCTGTGCGCGGCCCTGTGCCGGAGCTACCGGGAGCTGATCTGGGCGGCCCCCGGCGTGCAGGGGCTGACCGACCTGGGCTCCGGCGTGCACATGGCGGTGGCGCGGCCGCACACGCAGGAGCGCGTCCGGCCGTGCACCGTGTTCTTCCGGCGCGGCCGGCCGTTTTCCGCCGCGGAGCTGTCCTGGGTGAAGAGCTTCATGGACCTTTACTATGAGAAGGTGCTCCTGTTCCACGACCTGCACCAGGCCAACGAATCCATCAACCACATATTTGAGGGCGCGAAAAAACCGGAACGGCCTGCCGTTCCGGCTTCCGGGCCCGCGGCGCCCCGCATTTTCATACGGGCTTTCGGGCGGTTCGACGTGTTTGCCGACAACCGTCTGGTGGACATCTCCTCCTCCAAGGCCAAGGAGCTGCTGGCCCTGTGCGTGGACCACTGCGGGGGCGACGTCACCATGGAGGAGGCCGTTGACAAGCTGTGGGAAAACCGGGCCTATGACCAGCGCACAAAAAATCTGTATCGAAAGACGGTGGCCTATCTGCGCCATCTGTTTGAATCCCTGGGGTGCGGGGAGGTGTTCTCCAGCGCACGGGGGCGCTGCCACCTGAACCGCGAGCAGGTGGACTGCGATTATTTCCGCTATCTGAATGGAGAAGCCGTGTATTTTACCGGCGAGTACCTCTCAAATTACGCCTGGGCGGAGGAGACCAACGCGTGGCTGGTGCGCCGGCAGGCCCAGGGGTGAGGGCGGCGGGTCACCGGCCCTCCAGCTGGGCCAGGCAGCGGACGCCCTGGGCAATGAAGGCCTGGGTGTCAAAGGCGTGGTTCTGAATGGCCTCCTGCACAATGATGCCGTCGGACACCAGCAGGAGCAGCCAGGTGAGAAAGTCCGCGGGCAGCTGGGTGCGCTGGGCGATTTTCCCGCAGATCAGCTGCTGGAACTGGCCGTAGCGGCGCACCAGCTTTTCCCGCAGGGCCTCGTCGCCCGCCTGAGCCTCGCACAAAAGGTGCATCCGCAGGCCGGCGGACGCGATGTCCCGCTCCACCACGTACTTCACCAGCCGCTGGAGGGAGGTGTCCTTTTCCCGGTTCTCCGTCCAGCGGATGAAGTCGTCCCACTGCTGGCTGAGGTAGCGGTCCGCCAGGTCGAACAGGATGTCGCCCTTGGTCTTGTAGTGGTAGTACAGCGTTCCCTTGGACACGCCGGACTGCCTGGCGATATCCGCCAGGGAGATGTCCGCCCACGTCCCGGTTTCCAGCAGGACCTGGGCCGCGTTTAATACCGCCGATTTGACGTCGTCTTTTCTCGGTGCCGCCATAGATGCCTCCCAGACAGCGCAGCTGCCGTTTTCTCCATGATCCCCCAGGCGCGGGGTACCCATCATTATACCACCTGCGCGGGGGCCTGTCCACAGGCCCCTGCTTTTTTGTGTCCTCCGCGAAAAAGCCGGTTGACAACCGGGGGGGCAATCTGGTATGATTGCGGCAAAGAGTAAGTCGGCTGACCGACTTACAAGGGCGAAGGGGTGCATGGGAATGGGACTGCGGAAGATCAACAGGCGGCTGTCCGCCCGCTTTGGGGACGCGGTGCACGCCTCCTGTTCCGGCGGGTGCGTGGTGCTGACGGGGCGGCTGCCCACCTGGGAGGAGACGGTGGAGGCCTGCCAGCTGGCGGCGAAGAAATACAGCGCCGTCCATGTGGTGAACGACATCGCCTGTGACGAGGTCCCGCCCCAGACCATGCGCCTGCCCTCCCTCCGGGACGGCGCCCTGGAGGGGCGGCGGCCCGATGTGCTCATCATCGGCGGCGGCATCTCCGGCGCCTCCATCGCCCGGGAGCTGTCCAAATGGAAGCTGGACATTCTGCTGGTGGAAAAGGAGGCGGACCTGGCCCTCCAGGCCTCGGGCCGGAACGACGGGGAGGTCCATCCGGGGGTGGACCTGTCCAAGGGCTCGCTGAAGCACCGCTACATCCGGAAGGGCAACGCCATATACGGCCAGGTGTGCCGGGAGCTGGACGTGCCCTTCCGCCGGGTGGGGCAGTACGTCTGCTTCAGCCGGGGCTGGCTGAAGCCCTTGATCGCCCTGTACTGCCTCTGGCGCAGGCGGCACGACGGGATTGAGGACACCCGGATCATCTCCGGCGCGGAGCTGAGGCGGCGGGAGCCGAACCTGAGCCGGGAGTTCAAATTCGCCGTCTCCAACCCCTCCTCCGGCAGCGTGTGCCCCTATGGGCTGACCATCGCCTACGCGGAAAACGCGGTGCGGAACGGCGCCCAGGTGTCGCTGAACACGGCGGTGCTGTCCATGGAGGTGGAGGACGGCGAAATTAAGCGCGTACATACCAACCGGGGGACGGTTTACCCGGAGCTGGTGATCAACGCCGCGGGCGTGTTCGTCGAGGAGGTGGCCCAGATGGCGGAGGACCGGTTTTTCTCCATCCATCCCCGCCGGGGCACCAACTCCATCCTGGACAAGAGGGCCGGGGCCCGGTTTTCCTCCATCGCCTCCATCATGGAGCCGGCCCGCTCCAGGGGGCACTCCAAAGGGGGCGGCATTGTGCACACCGCCCACGACAACCTGCTGGTGGGGCCCGACGCGGTGGAGACCTTTGAAAAGGAGAACGTGGAGACCCGCCCGGAGAGCATAGCGGCGGTGTTTGCCAAGCAGAAAAAGACCATGCCGGAGCTGAGCGAGGGGGATATCATCACCTATTTTACCGGGGTGCGGGCCCCCACCTTCGAGGAGGATTTCATCATTGAGAAGGGGCGGAGGACCAGAAATATCATCCACTGCGCGGGCATCCAGTCCCCCGGCCTGACCACCGCCCCGGCGGTGGCGCTGGACATCGAACAGATGGCGGTGGAGGAGCTGCGGAAAAAGAGGCCCGTGGTCCCCAACGAGGACTATTCCCCCATCCGCCGCGGCGTGCCCGTCCTGCGGGATATGACGGATGAGGAGCGGGCGGAGCTGATCCGCAAAAACCCGGACTACGGCGTCATTGTGTGCCGCTGCGAGGAGGTGAGCTGCGGGGAGATTCTGGACGCCCTGCGCTCCCCCATCTGCGTGCCCACCGTGGACGGGGTGAAAAAGCGGGTCCGCCCCGGGATGGGGCGGTGCCAGGGGGGCTTCTGCGCTCCGCTGGTGGCGCAGATCATCGCGGAGTTCCTGGGGGTCCCGCTGGAAGCGGTGAAAAAATCCGCGCCGGAGGCCAACATCACCTTCGGGCGGACCAAGTGATACTTTTTCTTGAAAGAAAAAGTATCCAAAAAGAACTTTAGTTCGCTGACGGACCAATGCGAAACCTTTATTGTGCTCAACCCGGCAACGAAAATGGATTTTTATTGAGGAATGTTAAGGGGAGATCATTTGTGCGCACATACGATGTGACCGTCATCGGCGGCGGTCCCGCCGGGCTGGCGGCGGCGCTGTCCGCCCGCCGGAGCGGCGCAAAGACCCTGCTGATCGAGCGGGAGGCCCGGCTGGGGGGCATTCTGAAGCAGTGCATCCACGACGGCTTCGGCCTGGTGCGGTTTCAGGAGAAGCTCACCGGGCCGGAGTACGCCCAGCGGTTCATCGAGCGGCTGCGCCGGGAGGACATTGAGGTGTCCACCCTCACCTTCGTCACCCGGCTGGAGCGGAAGGAGTCTGGCTTTGCCGCCACGGTGGTGAACCGGGACGGGGTGGAGACCGTCCGCACCAAAACCCTGGTGCTGGCCACCGGCTGCCGGGAGCGGACGGCCAGACAGGTGTCCATCCACGGCGCCCGCCCCGCCGGGGTGTTCACCGCCGGCGCCGCCCAGCACTTCACCAACCTGCTGGGCCAGCTCCCCACCCGCCGGTGCGTCATCCTGGGCAGCGGGGACATCGGCCTCATCATGGCCCGCCGCCTCACCCTGGAGGGGGCTCAGGTGCTGGGGGTGTACGAGGCCAAGCCCACCCCCTCCGGGCTGACCCGGAACCTCCACCAGTGCCTGCGGGATTTTGACATCCCCCTGTACTTATCCCACACGGTGACCCGTGTGCTGGGGGAGGACCGGCTGACGGCGGTGGAGGTGGCCCAGGTAGACGAGAGGATGCGGCCCATCCCGGGCACGGAGGAGATCGTGGCGTGCGACGGGCTGATTTTGTCGGTGGGGCTGATCCCGGAAAACGAGCTGGCCCAGTCCCTGGGGGTGGAGCTGGACCCCAAGACCAAGGGGCCGGTGTGCGACGGCCGGCTCATGACCAGCGTGGACGGGGTGTTTTCCTGCGGCAACGCCCTCCACGTCAACGACCTGGTGGACTACGTCTCCGAGAGCGGGGAGCTGGCCGGCCGGGCCGCCGCCGGTTATACCCCCGCTCCCCGGCGGGAGGTGCGGGTGGACGCCTCCCCCGCCCTGCTGTATGCCCTCCCCCAGCGGCTGGACCTGAATCAGGACAACAGCGGGGTCACCCTGTATTTCCGGAGCCGGGAGGTGCTGGACCGCTGCGTCCTGCGGCTGCTGGTCAACGGAGAAGAGGTCCTGACCAGGCCATACCCCTTCCTGCGCCCGCCGGAGATGGAGCGGCTGGACGTGGATTTCTCCCGGTTTGCCCTGGACGAAGGCTCCAAAATACAACTGGACATTGAGGTGACGGGTCATGGATGAGCTGGTGTGCATCGTGTGTCCCCGGGGCTGCGCCCTGCGGGCGGAACGGGAGGGCGGCGTCATCCGCGTGGAGGGCAACGGCTGCGGGCGGGGGGCGGACTTCGCCCGGACCGAGCTCACCGCGCCCATGCGCACATTGTGCACCACGGTGCGCACCGTGTTCCCGCAGGCGCCGGTGCTGCCGGTGAAGCTGTCCGCCGAAATCCCGAAGGACCGGATCTTCCCGGTGATGAAGGCGGTCAGCGCCGTGACGCTGGACCAGCCCGTGGCCATGGGCGGCGTGATCCTGAAAAACGTGCTGGGGCTGGGGGTGGACCTGGTGGCCGCCAGCGGCCTGCTCATGGAACAGGGGGGCGCGTATGGACAGTCCGCTGATCCTCACCTTCGACGTGGGGACCCAGAGCACGCGCTGCCTGCTGGTGCGGCCGGACGGCGGGTTTGAGGATATGTGCCAGGTCAGGCACACTCCGCCCTACCACTCCCGGAACCCCGGCTGGGCGGAGCAGAGCCCCGACTTCTACTACGAGCGCATCTGCGAGGCCGGCCGGACGGTCTGCGGGCGGAACCGGGCCGCCCTGGGGCGGGTCTCCGCCGTGGCCCTCACCGACCACCACACCCGCCACCACCTCTACCGGGCCATTCTGGAGGGCATCGCCTTTGAGCTGTGCCACTCCCTGCGGCGCATGGAGCGGCGGGCCGGGGTCAGGATCGAGGAGATCTACGTGGGCGGAGGCGGCGCCCGCAGCGACGTGGCCTGCCAGATTCTGGCGGACATGTTCGGGCTGCCCGTCAAGCGGACCCAGACCCATGAGGTCAGCGCCGTGGGGGCGGCCATGGCGGCCTTCCTGGCCCAGGGCGTGTTCCGCAGCTATGACGAGGCCATCCGCGGCATGGTTCAGGAGGGGGACGTGTTTCTGCCCGACCCCGCCGGACACAAACTGTACGCGCAGCTGTACCGCGGCGCCTACGCCCGGCTGTATCCCCGGCTGGAGCCGCTGTACCGCGGGATCATTCAGATTACGAAAAGGAGCGATGTGCTGTGAGCGGCAAACCCTACAAAGGCTTTCGGCCCAACTGGCTGGAGACTCCCGCGCCGGAGGGGAGCTACCGTTCCATTTTCCGGTGGGGCGACCCTCGGTTCTTCAAATTCCCCAAGGAATCCCTCTACAAGCTGATGAAGGAGTCGTTCCAGATGACGGACGACGACTTCCGGGACTACACCGACGACATCGGCTTCGACCAGGTGGACCTGTCGGAGCACCCCTCCCGAATCGCCCCGGAGCACGTGGCGGCGCTGAAAGAAATCGTGGGGGAGGAATTTGTCACCACGGAGGACTACCCCCGGCTGGCGGTGGCCTACGGCTGCACGGGCTATGACCTGCTGCGCCTGCGCCACAAGCAGATTGAAAACGTCCCCGACGTGGTGGTCTGGCCGGACACGGCGGAGCAGGTGGAGCGGCTGGTGGAGTACGCCGCGGCCCACAAAATCCCCCTGTACGTCTACGGCGGCGGCAGCAGCGTCACCCGGGGGGTGGAGGCCATGAAGGGCGGCATGACACTGGATATGCGCAAGCGCTTCAACAAGGTGCTCAGCTTCAACGAGACGGACCAGACCATCACCGTCCAGGCGGGCATATCCGGCCCGGACCTGGAGAAGGCCCTCCAGGACGCGCCCCGGCGCTTCGGGGCAAAGCGGGCGTACACCTGCGGCCACTTCCCCCAGTCCTTTGAGTACAGCAGCGTGGGCGGCTGGGTGGTCACCCGGGGGGCCGGGCAGAACAGCACCTATTACGGCACCATTGAGGACATCGTCCTGGCACAGCGGTATGCCACGCCCATTGGGCGCGTCACCACCAGCCCCTATCCCCGGGAGGCCACCGGCCCCAGCATGAAGCAGATCATGCTGGGCTCCGAGGGAGCCTTCGGCGTGCTCACCGAGGTGACGCTGCGGGTGTTCCGCTGGATGCCGGAGAACCGGAAGCGCTTTTCCTATATGTTCAAAAACTGGGAGACCGCCATGGAGGCCGCCCGGGAGATGATGCAGTGCGAGTGCGGCCATTCCTCCGTATTCCGCCTGTCCGACCCGGAGGAGACCCACCTGATGCTCCGGCTGTACAATGTGGACGACACCCCCCTGGCCCCGCTGCTGGACCGGTTCGGCTACAGGGATATGGAGCGGTGCATGTTCCTGGGCTTTACCGACGGGGAGAAGGGCTTTTCCAGAAACGTGGCCAAAAACATCGGCCGCATCGCCCGCCGGTATGGGGCCATGCCCATGACGGGCTATGTCACCCGCAGCTGGGAGAAGGGCCGCTTCAACGACCCCTATCTCCGGGACACCCTGATGGATTTCAGCGTCATCACCGACACCCTGGAGTGCACCGTGAACTGGTCCAACATGGCTCAGGTGCACCGGGATGTGCGGGCGGTGTGCCACGCCCTGCCCAACACGGTGGTGACCACCCACATGTCCCACTGCTATCCCCAGGGAGCCAACCTGTACTTCATCTTCATCACGAAAATGAACGACGCGGCGGAGTTTAAGCGGTACCACACCACCATTCTGGACGCCATCCAGCGGTCCGGCGCGGCCATCAGCCACCACCACGGCATCGGCAAGATGTTCGCCCCCTGGCTGGAGGGGTATATCGGAGAGACGGAGTACGGGGTGTTCAAGGTGCTGAAGGACTACTTCGACCCGGATTACCAGATGAACCCCGGCGGAACCCTGGGGCTGGACCTGCCCCGGGAGGAGAAACAATTCCGGAACACGCGGCGGCAATACCGGTAGCGCGGACAGGCCAAAAGGCCGGCGGCGGGATCAACCCCGCCGCCGGTCTTTTGGCTCTGACGGAACCGGGCGCGGGGGACGCCTACGGACCCGGCTCCGGCGGACAGACCGCTTCCAGTCCGGCGGCGATGGCGCGCAGGTCGTCCGCAACGCGGCCGGGGGCGTGGTACAGATCCTGAAACAGCTGGTCCAGGTTCTCCTCAAAGCGGGCGGGCAGAACCCGGCACCGCGCCCGGCACAGCGGAATCAGCCGCTTTTCCCCCGGATGGGTCACCCCGTTCAGGGCGAAGAGAAAGTCGAAATAGGTCTCCACAAAGGCGGCGGCGCGGTGGTTGACGCTCACCAGGTCCCCCCGCCGGACGGCCTTGATGAGCTGCCCGTCATAGGCGGGCATGGCCTCGTGGAGCAGCTTCCGGCCGCGGGCCATGATGTTTTCCCGCAGCCGGGGGGGATAGGGGACGGAAAAACGCTCCTTTGCCCGGGTGAGGCGGCCGTCCCGGTCATAGAGCACCCTGCAGGTGAGAAGGTTGTGCCACAGGCAGGTGGTGTAGGCGTTGCGGGGCTGAAAGCGCTCCACTACCTCCGCCACCTCCTCCGTAAAGGCGTCCAGGTCCCGGTACAGGATGTCGATGTCCGTCCCGTCATTGAGCCGGCAGTTGTCCTCGTACTCCCAAAAGTGGTTGCCGATCTCTACAACGCGGCAGTATCGGGCGAGGATATCCCTCCGCGCCTCCTCCGGGACCGGGCCGGTGCAGTACAGATACACGTCGTAGTCGGAGCTCTCGTCGAAGGCGTCCCCCGCCCGGGAGCCGCCCAGGGCGAGGGCCTCCACCTGGTCCAGCCCGCACAGTTCGTCAAATAATTTGTCTATCATGGCCGGGTCTCCTTTTCCTCCGCGGCGCGCCGCGTATGTTGGCGAAACGGATCAAAAAAGCCGGACAGGGCGGTACCTGTCCGGCGGGCCGGGGCTTACGACAGCGCCTGTTCAAACACGCTGACCAGCTGCTCCCGGTGGAACGGCTTCTCCACAAAGCCCCGGGCGCCGATGGCCCTGGCCCGGTCGAAGGTGTCGCCGTAGGCCAGAGAGGAGATCATCACAATTCTGGCCTCCGGGTGGTTTTTCAGGATGATTTCCGCGGCGTCCAGCCCGTCCATCCCCCGCATGATAATGTCCATGGTCACCAGGTCGGGCTGCACCGAGGCATACTGTTCAATGGCCTCCTCCCCGCTGCGGCAGTACGCCGCCACCTGGTAATCCGTGCCCTCCAGAACATCCTCCAGCTGGACTCTGGCCAGCCGGGAATCGTCCACCATCATAATTCGCTTGCTCATCTGAGCTCCTCCCTTCTGTCAGCTCTCGCTGGACGGGGCGCCGCCCTCCCGGGGGCGGGCCATGTGGTGAATCAGCTGGGCGCTCTTGCTGTGCTCGTCGGAGTAGGTGAGCACAAACTGGACCTCCTGCCCTTCCGGCTCATAGCGCCCGTGGTAAAACACGGGGGGGCCGAAATGAGCCGAGACCTGGGTCGCCCGGAACACCGCCCCCGCCACCTTGCCGCACAGCACGTTGAAATACTCCTTGCTGAACTCCTCCAGGTCCTCCTGGGTGACCGGGTCCTCGTGGAAGGAGTTGCTGGCCATGCGGGCCAGAAGGCTGGTGTCGGCGCAGAGGGTAAGGCTGGTGGCGAAGCCCTTGTCAAAGGTGATGTGGACGGTGCACAGGTCCTCGCCCAGCGGCTGGTCGTTCTGATGCAGGCGCACGCCGGCGGTCCGCTCGGTCACGTCCTGAAGGGCCTGATCCAGAATCTGCTCCAGCCCCTCCCGGGTGATGACGGCGTCCATCATTCACCGCTCCCTTCAAACTTGCGCAGCTGCTCGGGGCTCAGCGTCTCGGGCTCCAGCACCCGCCGGATGCGCAGGAGCAGGTCGTCGGGGGCGAAGGGCTTCAGAATGTAGTCGCTGATCCCCAGGGTGATGCCCTCCATGACGGACTTCCTGTCCTCCATGGCGGTGAGCATAATCACCGGGATGTCGGCACGGTCCTCCATATCGCGGATGTCCCGCAGCGTCTCAAACCCGTTTTTGGGCGTCATCCGGATATCCAGCAGGATCAGGTCCGGCTTCACCTTTTCCAGGTACCGCAGGGCCCGCGCTCCGGAGTTCACCGTCACCACGTCATAGTATTTATCCAGGGTGTCCGTTATCCGCAGCAAAATGGTTGCGGCGTCATCCACCGCTAGGATGCGCTTCCGTTCAGTCCTCCTGCCGGTCTGGATCATGGAACTCTTCCTCCTTTTCAAGCCTGCTCAACAGCCCGCCAAGAAGCGCCTCGGCGTTGTCGTCCTCATACAGCTTCAGCTGCCCCTGGATCTCCTTGAGGCTGTCCTCCACCTCCCGGGGCAGTGTGCAGCGCAGCATGGCCTCCACCATCTGGGCGCACTCCCGGGATCTGAAGTTTTCCAATTCGTCCAGGGCCGCGCCCACCTGCTCCCGCAGCTCCCGGGCGGACGGAAGGGGGAGCTTCTCCTGCCGGGGCTCGTTTTGCCGCCGCCGCTCCAGGAACTGCCCGATGCGGACCAGCAGCGCCTCATGGGCCTCCATCAGCCGGGGGAACTGCTGGGCGATGAAGGCCGTGTCGCCCTGGGCGGCGGCGTTTTCCTGGGCCCGGGCCAGGTTGGAAACCTCCATGGCCCCGATGTTGGCCGCGGCGCTCTTGAGCCCGTGCACCTCCGTGCGGTAGCGGGACAGGTCGGAGCCGGCCAGCTCCCGCAGGAGGCCGGTCTTGCGCTGCCCGTCCATATAGTAGAGCTCCAGCAGCTCGGCGAAGCCCGCCTCGTCGCCGGAAAAATAGCGCGTGGCGGCGTCCATGTCGATCCCCGGGATGGAGAAGGCGGCCGGGTCCAGGGACGGCCCTTGGGGGGCCGCCGCCTCCGCCGGCCTGCGCCGCTCCTCCGGGACCCAGCGCGTCAGCAGCCGCCCCAGCTCCTGCCGGTTCAGGGGCTTGGCGATAAAGTCCTGAAAGCCGCAGGCCAGGAATTTGTCCCGCACGCCCTCCATGGCGTTGGCGGTGAGGGCGATCATGGCGGGGGCGGTCCCGTTCTCTCCGCAGTCCCGGCGGATGATTTCGGCCGCCTCAATACCGTCCATCATGGGCATCATATGGTCCATGAAGATGATGTCGTAGCGGTTCTGCCGCACCAGCTCGATGGCCTCCGGGCCGCTGCCGGCCTCGTCCAGGTCAAAGGCGTACTGCTTCAAAAAGCCCCGGGCCACCTTGCGGTTGACCACGTTGTCGTCCACGATGAGCACCGTGACGCCGGGGGCGGAGAAGGACTCCGGCCCCTTCAGCTGTGCCCGGGAGGGCTCCGGCGCCTCCGCGATGGAGCGCCGGTCCACAATTTTCTGGGGGATGGTGATGGTGACCACCGTCCCCTGGCCGTACACGCTGTCCACCTGGATGACGCCGCCCATCAGCTCGGCCAGATGCTTGACAATGGCCAGCCCCAGGCCGGTGCCCTCCACGCTCCGGTTGCGCTTGGAGTCCACCTGGCGGAAGTCCTCGAAGATCTTGCCCAGGTCCTCCTCCCGGATGCCGCAGCCGGTGTCCTCCACCCGGAAGGTGATCAGCTCCTCGTCCTCCGTCTCGCCGGGCCGGCCCGTGACGCTGGCGTGGACGTACCCCTCCTTGGTGAACTTGATGGCGTTGTTGATGATGTTGATCAGGATCTGCTTGATCCGCCCCTCGTCGCCGTTGTAGGCGCAGGGGAGGGACTCGTCGCACTCGTATTTCATGATGAGCCCGCGCTTGGAGGCGGCCATGTCCATCATGCCCACCACCTCGCCCACCA
>ERZ808040.894-NODE-894-length-22667-cov-5.143293_pt1 | contig 22667 bp, 20 predicted proteins | sample MGYA00380191_ERZ808040 | MGnify/ENA primary metagenome ERZ808040 (study PRJEB31490, sample SAMN06133395) | mouse gut metagenome | isolation source: J6 | host: mice | place: China: Chengdu | collected 2015-05 ...
GCTTCCGCCAGGGTGCCCTCCCCGGGGAGGACTTCGTGGAGGCGGGCCGGGACATGGAAGAGTCGGAGCGGGCGGCCAAGTACCTCCAGGACGCGGGGTACGACATGCTCAACTGCGACAACGGCACCTACGACGCTTGGTACTGGGCCCATCCCCCCATCTACATGCCGGAGAACTGCAACCTGGCCGACGTGGAGCACATCCGGAAATTTGTGGATATCCCGGTGGTGTGCGCCGGGCGGCTGGACCCCCGGACGGCGGCGGACTCCGTCGCGGCGGGCAGGCTGGACGGCGCGGGCTTCGCCCGGCAGTTTTTGGCGGACCCGGCCTGGGTCACCAAGCTGATGGAGGGCCGGGAGAAGGACATCCGGCCCTGCATCCTGTGCCACAACGGCTGCTTCAACATGAGCCATTACGAGGGCGTGCCCAACGATCAGGACCTGTACGACAGCCTCCACATGGCCCGGTGCGCCGTCAACGCCGAGATGATGCAGTGGGACAAGCACCACATTGAGAAGGCGTTCTCCCCCAAGCGGGTCCATATCGTCGGCGGGGGCCTGGGGGGCATGGAGGCGGCCCGGGTGCTCAAGCTCCGGGGCCACGAGCCCATCATCTATGAAAAGACGGACAAGCTGGGCGGGGCGTTTATCGCCGCCGGGGCGGAGTCCTATAAGGGCAAGCTCCGGGACCTGCTGGCCTGGTATGAGCGCCAAATGGAGCAGATGCACGTGGAAATCCACCTCAACGAGGAGGTCACGGACGTGACCCGCTTTGGCACCGATCAGGTGATCGTCGCCACCGGCGCCGCCCCCATCACCCTGCGGGGGGTTCACGGTCATGAGCTTATGGTGGAGGCCATGGAGTTCCTGAACGGGGAGAAGGCCGTGGGCCAGCGGGTGGCCGTCATCGGCGGCGGGCTCACCGGGTGCGAGATCGCCTACGAGCTGGCCCTCCAGGGCAAGGAGCCCGTCATCATCGAGATGAAAAACGACCTGGTGGCCCAGAAGGGGGTGTGCCTGGCCAACAGCTCCTACCTGCGGGAGTGGTTCGCCCTCCACGGCGTTCCCGTCCACCTGGAGACCACCCTCACCGCCGTCCACGAGGACAAGGTTCTCTGCCAGGACAAGGAGGGCAAGACCGTGGAGATCCCCTGCGACAGCGTCATCAGCTCGGTGGGCTACCTGCCCCATCCCTTGGAGGGCAAGGGCCGCAACATCCATCTGGTGGGCGACTGCAGGCAGGTGGGCAATGTGAAAACGGTTATCTGGGGCGCCTATGAGGCGGCCATGAAGATTTGAGGAGGGAGCCCATGAGTGAGACAACAATGAAGCTGACCCAGGAGCAGCAGGCCATCTTGGACGGCGAAAAGGGGGAGACCCTGGCCAAAGTGATGGAGACCCTGGTGCGCTACGGCCAGCTGTTCGGGGCGGCGTCCATGGTGCCCGTCACCAGCCAATATAACCACCTGGTCACCTCCTTCGGGCTGAAGGCCCTGGGGCCGGTGTACGAGCTGATGGACAAACTGATCGCCGAGGGGGCGGCCTCCAAGCAGCAGTTCTCCGCTGACCCCCGGCCGGTGGACAAGAATGTACCCAGCTCCTTCTTGCAAAATTTCGTGTTCCAGAACTTCATGTACACCCGTCAGGACTTTTACGAGGAGCAGCTTTCCAAGCTGGGCCTGATGGACCAGGACGCCTTCACCTGCGCCTGCTACCTGGACCAGGTGGGGAACACCCCCAAGGAGGGGGATATCCTGTCCTGGTCGGAGTCCTCCGCCGTGGTGTACGCCAACTCGGTGCTGGGGGCCCGGTGCAACCGCAACTCGGGCATCATCGACCTGATGGGCTCGGTGGTGGGATACGTGCCCTATTTCGGCCTGCTCACCGACGAGGGGAGAAGGGCCACCTGGATCGTGGAGGTCAAGACCACTAAAAAGCCGGAGGCCCAGCTTCTGGGCTCCGCCATCGGCATGAAGGTCATGGAGGACGTGCCCTACATCGTGGGGCTGGACCAGTGGCTGGGGACTCTGGACGACGCCGCCAAGACCTATCTGAAGGACTTCGGCGCGGCCACCGCCTCCAACGGCGCGGTGGGGCTGTACCACGTGGAGGGTATCACCCCCGAGGCCGTCCGGCTGGGCCGGGAGCTGGTGGCGGAGGGGGCCCAGACCTACGTGATCGACGACGAAGAGCTCCAGCGGGTGTACGATGGCTACCCGGTGGTGTGGAAGAACAAGAGCGCCAAGCCCAAGCTGTGCTTCATGGGCTGTCCCCACATGAGCCTGGAGCAGCTCACCACTTGGACCGAGCGGGTGGCGCAGGGGCTGACAGAGGCGGGCAACAAGAAGGTGGTCATCCCCACCGTGTTCACCGCCGCCCCGGCGGTCATCAAGGAATTTGAGGCCACGCCCTATGGGGAGCGGCTGAAGCGGACCGGGGTGGTGCTCAGCTACATCTGCCCGCTGATGTACATGAACAACCCTCTCAGCGGCAAAATGCCCGTCATCACCTCCAGCAACAAGCTGCGCACCTACACCACGGCCCGGTACTACACCGACGACGAGATTCTGGACCAGATCACGAAAGGGGGCAATTGAGATGCGCGAGTTTCAAGGACGGGTGGTATCCCCCGGCAAGCTCACCGCCAAGGCCCTGGTGTCCCACGGGGGGCTGAATACCCTGGCCTCCTTCCAGAAGGCGCTGCAGTTCGGCGACAAAAAGGCCACCTGCGGCGACCAGAACAACCCCGACCTCTACGGCAAGGAGATGGCGGGCAAGGCGCTGTGCCTGCCCCGGACCATCGGCTCCACCACGGGGGGGCTGGTGCTGTACTGCGCCTGCTCCATGGGCCGCCAGCCGGCCTGCCTGCTGTTCTCCGAGCCCATCGACTCCCTGGCCGCCGCCGGGGCGGTGCTGGCCGACGTGTGGCTGGAGGGGGAGCGCACCGCCATGCCGGTGGTGGACAGCCTGGGGGAGGAGTTCCTGGATTTCGTCCAGGACAATATGACCGTCAATGTGCTGCCCGACGGCAGGGTCCAGGTCATCTGACGGGAGGCGCACATGTCGATTTTATCCCAACTGAACGGCCCCGCCGTGTACGCCGTGTGCGGCGGCATCGTGGCCTTTGTGGCCGTGATTTGTGTCGTGTTCATGGTCCGGGCCTGGCGGGCCGGTGTGGCCCTGGGCATGGATAAGGCCAAAATGCGCCGGGTCATCACCTCCAGCGTCACCTTCACCGTCCTGCCCAGCGTGGGCATCCTCCTGGGGGTCATCGCCCTGTCGGGCAGTCTGGGCACTCCCTGGCCCTGGCTGCGGCTGAGTGTGGTGGGGGCCCTGCACTACGAGACCCAGGTGGCCCAGGCCGCCGCCGAGCAGGTAGGCATGTCCTCCCTGTCTGCGGCGGAGATGACCCCCCGGGCCTTCACCACCATCGCCCTGCTCATGAGCGTGTGCATCATGTGGGGGATGCTGCTGTCCACCCTGTTCAGCAAGCGCTATCTCAAGAAGCTGGGCGGGGGAGGCTCCTCCGGCAAAAGCGGCGGGGCGGCGGGCTTCGGCGACCGGGCCATGACCGCCATGTTCATCGGCCTCATCTGCGCCTATCTGGGCAGCTATATCGGCACCTTCGTCTCCGGCGGCCAGTTCCCCTTCAATGGGGACTGGTCCCCCCTGGCGGTGGCGGGGGTGTCCGCCCTGACCATGGCGGGGTGCGTGTGGCTGTCGGAGAAAAAGGGCATGGCCTGGGTGGAGAGCTTCTCCATCGCGGGCAGTATGCTGGTGGGCATGGCCGCGGCGGTGCTGCTGCGGCTGTGGGTGTAGGAAGGGGGCCGTCACATGAACGAGCAAGACAAGCGGGCGGCCTTTGACCGCTACAACGAGCGCACCCATACCATCGGCAGGGTGGTGAGCATCATCACCCTGATTCTGCTGGTGGGCGCCCCCTTCGCGCTGGGGGCCATCCTGGGGGCCATGCCCGACGTGGGGGCGGTGGCCAAGGGCTTTGTGTCCGTGGGCCTGGTGTGGATGATCAGCGGGGTGGCGGAGTACCTGATCTACACCCCCATGCTGGGGGCGGGGGGCGGCTACCTGGCCTTCATCACCGGCAACCTGATCAACATGAAGATCCCCTGCGCCATCAGCGCCCGGGACATGGTGGGCGCCAAGACGGGGACGGCGGAGAACGAGGTGATCTCCACGCTGTCCATCGCGGCCTCCTCCCTGGTGACCATCCTGGTGCTGGCCCTGGGGGTGCTGCTGCTGGTGCCCCTCCAGCCCATCCTCCAGAGCGAGGTGCTCCAGCCCGCCTTCGCCAACGTGGTTCCCGCCCTGTTCGGGGCCATGGCGTACAAGTATTTCCGGGGGAGCATGAAGATCGCCGCCATCCCCCTGGTGGTCATGAGCCTGCTGTTTATCCTGGTTCCCAGCCTCACCGGGTCCACCAGCTTCATGATCATCCCCAGCGGGGCCATGGCCATCGCCATCACCTGGCTCCTATACCGCTATGAAAGGAAGTCGAGCGACAAATGAAGAGACGGCATAAGCGTGCTCTGGCCCTGTTGACCGCGAAAAAGGCAGGGGCGCTGGCCCTGGACCGGGCGGCGGCCCGGAGGGCGCGGACCAAGGCGGTCAAGCGGCCCGAGCCGCCCAAGCAGTGCCCCTATGCCAAGGCGGCAAAGACCGTTTTGGCCGGGGTTGGCGTCACAGCGGGGGCCGCCCTGGGGGCGGCGCTGGTCCACACCGCCCTGACCCCGAAGAAGAAGTCCGAGTATGTCCCTGTACCCGACGGCCGGGCCATGGACTACGCCCAGAAGCTGTCCGCCATGGTCCAGTGTGACACCACCTCCCACGCCGGGGTGGCGGAGCCGGAGAAGTTCTTGGCCTTCCATAAAGAGCTGGAGCGGCTGTTTCCCCTGGTCCACCGGGACCTGGAAAAAACCGTCATTGACGGCAACCTGCTCTTTTGCTGGAAGGGCAGGACGGAGGGGGACCCCATCGTGCTCATGAGCCACCAGGACGTGGTGCCCGCCGAGGGCGAGTGGCTCCACCCGCCCTTCTCCGGGGCCATCGCGGATGGCAAGGTGTGGGGCCGGGGGGCCTTTGATACGAAAGCCTCCCTCATGGCCTTCTTCCAGGGGGTGGAGGAGCTGCTCTCCGAGGGCTATGTGCCGGAGTGCGACGTATATCTGGCCTCCTCCTGCACCGAGGAGTGGGCGGGGGACGGGGCCCCCAAGCTGGTGGCCGAGCTCCAGAGGCGAGGGGTGCGCCCCTTCCTGGTCATCGACGAGGGGGGCGGCGTCATCACCGACCCCATTGGGGGCGTCAAGGGCAATTTCGCCATGGTGGGCGTGTTTGAAAAGGGCAAGGCGGACGTGCGCTTCACCGCCCGCAGCTCCGGCGGCCACGCCAGCGCCCCGGGGAAGGATACCCCCATCGCCCGGCTGGCCGCCTTTGTCCATGAGGTGGAGACCAGGCCCCCCTTCCGAAAGAAGTTCCTGCCGGAGGTCAAGTCCATGTTTGGGCGGCTGGCCCCCTACACCCCCTTCCACCTGCGGCTGGTGATGGGCAACCTGTGGCTGTTCGGCCCGGTGATGAAAAAGGTCATGCCCGCCATATCCGCCCAGGCGGCGGCCATGCTCCAAACCACCATCGCCTTCACCATGCAGTCCGGGTCGGACGCCTGCAACGTGCTGCCCCAGGAGGCCAGCGTCAGCGCCAACATGCGCTTCATCCCCCACCAGGGGGAGCGGGAGAGCCTGGAGGTGATCCGGGAGCTGGCCGCCAAGTACGGCCTGGAGATGGAGATTATGCACTCCAGCGACTACACCCCGCCCGTGGACATCAAGGGGGACGCCTTCCGCCAGGTGGAGCGGGTCATCGGAGACACCTTCCCCGGCCTGCCGGTGTGCCCCTATGTGATGACCGGGGCCACCGACGCCAGCTTCTACCAGGCCATCTGCGACAACTGCATCCGGTTTGCCCCGGTGGTGGCCGGGCCGGAGCAGATGAAGGGGATGCACGGCCTGAACGAGACCATGGGAGTGGACTGCCTGCCCGGGGCGGTGGACTTCTACAAGAACCTGATCCGAGCCCAGGAGGAGCGGTGACGGGGAAACGCCCCGAAGCCCGGCGGGGCCCTCCCGCCCCTACCGGGATAGATGGAAGAACAAAAGCCGCGGCGCTGAATCCGATCAGCGCCGCGGCTTTCCTTGTGTGCTCCGGTCTCTATCACATCCCGATCATAGCGGAAAACTCCGACATCATCTGGGAAATGTTGATCTGCTGGGGGCAGACCCGCTCACAGCTCCCGCAGCCGATGCAGTTGGCGGGGCGCTTTTCCGGGGGCATACTGCCCACCGCCATGGGGGCGATGAAGCCGCCGCCGGTGGCCTTGTGCTCGTTGTATAAGGCGATCAGCTCCGGAATGGGGAGCCCCCGGGGGCAGTGGCTGGTGCAGTAGTGGCAGGCGGTGCAGGGCAGGCCCGCCGCCTTGGTCTCCTGGTCTATGTATTGGACCAGCGCGTTGAATTCCTCCTCGTTGAGGGGGGCGTCCGTCTCATAGGTGGCGATATTTTCCTTGAGCTGCTCCAGGGTGGACATGCCGGACAGCACCATGGTCACGCCGGGCACGCTTTGCAGGAAGCGGAAGGCCCAGCCGGGGACGGTCTCCTCCGGGCGCATGGACGCCATGGCGTCGGCCAGCCCCTGGGACGCCTTGGCCAGCTTGCCGCCCCGCAGGGGCTCCATGACCCAGATGGGGATGCCGGCCTCGTTCAGCAGCGCCACCTTCTCCTGGGCGTTCTGGAAGTGCCAGTCCATGTAGTTGAGCTGGAGCTGGCAAAACTCCATGTGCCTGCCGTAGGCGTCTAAAAAGCGCCGGATGACCTTCACGCTGCCGTGGGCGGAAAAGCCCAGGTGGCGGACGCGCCCCCGCTCCTTCTGCTGGAGCAGGTAGTCCAAAATGCCGTGCTTGGGGTCCAGATAGGCGTCGATGTTCCCCTCGTAGACGTTGTGGAATAGATAGAAGTCAAAATAGGGCGTCCGGCATTTCTCCAGCTGCCGCTCAAAGATTTCCTCCACCTTGTCCATGTTGGACAGGTCGTACCCCGGGAATTTTGTGGCCAGGAAATAGCTCTCCCGGGAATACCGGCTGAGAAATTTTCCCGCCGTCAGCTCCGAATTGCCGTTATGATAGCCCCACGCCGTGTCGAAGTAGTTGATCCCGTGCCGGTAGGCGTAGTCGATCATCTCCGCCGCCGCGGCCTCGTCCACCGCGCCGTCGTCTCCGTTCAGCACGGGCAGGCGCATCATGCCCAGCCCCAGGCCGGACAGGCGCAGGTCTTGAAATTGTCTGGTGATCACCGCTGAACTCCCCCTGTCGTTGTGTAGTTTTAGGATGGCTCTTTTGTCCCTGTGGCGTCCGTCCGGCATTCAAAACTCCTGTCCCAGACCAGCTCCCCCGTTTCCACGGCAGCCTCGTAGCGCCCGATTTTATACTCCAGGCGCTCCAGCTCCCTCCGGCACGTCTCGATCTGGGCGAGAAGCCCTTCCCGCACCCTTTTGAGCAGATCCCGCCGGGCGGGGAATGTCCCGTCCCCCTGGCGGCACAGCTCCACATACTCCGCGACCCGCTCCACCGGGACGCCGGCGCCGCGCATACAGATGGCGTTCTCCACCCAGCCGATATCCTGCTGGGTGTAATTTCGGATGCCCTTTTCCGTCCGGGTGACGGCTGGGATGGCTCCCACCCGCTCGTAGTATCGGAGGGTATCCGGGGCGATGTGGTACGCGCGGCATACTTCCTTGATGGTCATGGCGGCCCCCTTTCGATCAGTATGGATTCATTATACAAGCTGGAGCTTACTCCAAGTCAAGCGTTTTTTTCCTGTTTTTTGGCGGGGCCCTCTCTTGGGCGGTCAGAGGCCGGCCTTGACCCGCCTGGGCAAAAAGCTGGTTGTACTTTTTTATATTTGGTGGTACACTGTACCAAACAGACAGACAAATAACAGGAGGATGGAATGATGGATTACTTTGCCGAGATCGACTTGGCGGACTGCCCCTGCTGCGGCGGTGTGGGGAGCATTGAAGAGGAGGGCGGCTGGTGTGTGTATGTGCAGTGCGGATACTGCGGCGCCCACACGGCGGAGCTGGCCTACCGCGATGAGGGAGAGCGCCGGGAGGCCGCCCGCAGGGCGGCGATGAACTGGAACATGAGAAAGGTGATCTACCCCGGCCCCGGAGAGTGACCCGCCCGCTTTTTAGTAGGAATACCGCTTTCCTGAGTAGCTGGCGGCTCCAGGTCGGCGGGAGCGGAGAAATATTTTCGGAAAAATTTCCCGCTGTCTCTTCCAAAGAAAACCAGCGGGGGAACTTGCATACGCTGGCAAATCCTGCGGATACTACCGATGGAACGATATAAACACAACGCAGGAGGAAAACCATGAAAGCAACCGGGATCGTGCGCCGCATCGACGACCTGGGCCGGGTGGTGATCCCCAAGGAGATCCGGCGCACTATGCGCATCCGCGAGGGCGACCCGTCATGGATAACGTTGCTACAGTGGGAGAGGTTTTGTGTTGGGATGATGGAGCTGTCAAAAAGAGGCGGGTGGGGTGGTACATAGGGTTTGCTGTCACCGGTAAATTTGAGTTTTGCTTGCCGTTATTCTATTTCCCTCACTATTTCTCGTTTCTCACATAATGTACCAGTGCCTCCATGGCGGGAAAAACCTGCGCGTCCTTTCGCCAGATTACCGTGATGGACGCCTCCTCCACCTCCCGGAGGGCAAAACCCACCAGACTCTCCTCCCGCTCCGCAATATCTTCGGAGAGAAAACCTGCCGCCGCGTTTTCTCGGATATGCTGGAGGATAGTGAACACCTGGGAGGTGTACTGGATCACATTTGGGGTGTAATCCACCGTCCGAAACAGCCGCTTGAGATACTTGGTCTGGCTGTTGCGGTCGGACAACATAATGAGGGGCGTCTGCCCCACCTGGGAGAGTGTCTCCACCCCTTCTTCTGCCAGTGGATGATCCCGATGGACACAGAACAGCAGGCGGCTGTGTCCCAAGATAACGGCGCGATAGTCCGGCCCCGGCGGGGCGATGGACACCGTGAGGGCAAAATCAAGCTCTCCGGTGTCTATTTTTTGGTATAGCGTTTCGGTGGAGTCCTCTGTTACCTCAAAAGTAACGTCCGGACAAGTAGCGTGAAATCCCTTTCGCAGCCGGGGAAAAATCAGGCTGGCCCCCATGGGAGCCACCCCCACTCGCAGGACGGCCTTCCGCTGGGCAATGAGCTCCGCGTTTTTCCAAAGCTGTCCGTAGGAGCGCAGCAGATGCTCCGCCTCACGGAGAAAGGCTCGGCCCTGGTCTGTCAGGCTGATGCTGTTGGGCCTGTGCTCGAACAGGGGAAAGCCGCACTCCGTTTCTAAATCCCGGATGGAGGTGGACAGGCCGGGCTGAGAGATGGACAGCTCCCGGGCGGCTTTCGTCAGGCTCTGGTGCCTGCATACGGCGACGTAGTATTGCAGCTGCTGAAGTGTCATGGTATGCGCCTCCTTTTGTCCATTTTAGCATAAGTATAAACTATGCTCAATAGAATTTGTGTATTTTACATTCCTGTTTTCCTATGCTAGTATACAGACAACGAGATGAAAGCTGCGCGGCGACATTTCAAGTTCAGAACAACAAGGAGGAGTTGCCCATGTCCCCAGTTGTCATAACCCTGCTGTTCCTGGCGTTCGCCATCGTGATGTTCATCCTCGAAAAAATCCCCCTCGGGCTGACTGCTACCATCGTGGCCATCGGCTTGAACGTAACCGGCGTTCTCAGCGCGTCCGACACCTTTGCCGGCTACGTCAACAGCAATGTCATCCTGTGTGTCGGAATGTTTGTGGTGGGACAAGCCCTGTTTGAGACGGGGATGGCAAACAAGATCGGCGGCATCGTCACCCGGTTCGCCAAAAACGAGCGGATTCTGATTGCCGCCATCATGGTTATCGTGGGCGTTATGTCCGGCTTTCTGTCCAACACCGGCACCGCCGCGGTGCTCATCCCCGTGGTATGCGGTATTGCGGACGAGTCCGGCTACTCCAGGGGCAAGCTGCTGATGCCCCTGGTGTTTGCCGCCGCTTTGGGCGGCAACCTGTCCATCATCGGCGCACCCGGCAATTTGATGGGTATCGACGCGCTGAACAACCTGGGGATTCAGACAGGTTTCTTCGAGTACATCGCTGTTGGCGCTCCCATGCTGGTCATCGGTATCCTCTACTTTGTTTTTATCGGCTACAGGTTCCTTCCTGACACCAGGGGGGAAGGCGAGGCCGACGGCCAGAGCGATTACAGCAGTGTCCCCCGCTGGAAGCAGATTACCTCCCTGGTGGTGCTCATCGTGGTGATCCTTGCCATGATTTTTGAGGAGCAGATTGGGATCAAGCTCCAGGTTTCCGCCTGTATCGGCGCGGCCTTCCTGGTCCTCACCGGGGTCATCAGCGAGAAGGCGGCGCTCCAGTCCATTGACCTGAAAGTGGTTCTGCTGTTCGGCGGCTCCCTGGCGCTGGCCAAGGCGCTGGAGACCACCGGGGCCGGAAGCCTGATTGCCGACACCATTGTGGGCGCTTTGGGCGAGAACCCAAACCCCATCATCCTGCTGCTGGTGATTTTCATCGTGGGCTGCACCCTGACCAACTTCATGTCCAACACCGCCACCACCGCCCTCATGGTGCCCATCGCCGTCTCCCTGGCCCAGAGTTTGGGGGCGGACCCCCGGTCCATGGTGATCGCCACCGTCATCTCCTGCTCCTGCGCCTATGCCACCCCTATCGGTATGCCCGCCAACACCATGGTGGTGGGGCTGGGGGGCTACAAATTCAGCGACTATGTGAAGTCCGGCCTGCCCCTCATCGGCGTGTCCTTCGTGATCTGCATGGTGCTGCTGCCCATCCTCTATCCCTTTTATTGAACGATATATAGCAATCTATTTTCATACAAGGAGGTCATTTCATGACAAAACCAGAAAGCGTCCAACACATGACCGAGATAATGGCGAAATTCATCGCCCATACCGGTAAAAAGCTACCCGACGACGTCATCGCCAAGCTCCAGGAGCTGCGCGACAAGGAGGACAGCCCCCTGGCCAAGACCATCTACGACACCATGTTCCGCAACCAGGAGCTGGCGGTGAAGCTGAACCGCCCCTCCTGCCAGGATACCGGCGTGCTCCAGTTCTGGGTGAAGTGCGGCACCGGCTTCCCCCTCATCAATGAACTGGAGGGGCTGTTGAAGGAGGCGGTGGTCAAGGCCACCTTCGACGCCCCCCTGCGCCACAACTCCGTGGAGACCTTCGACGAGTACAACACCGGCAAGAACGTGGGCAAAGGCACCCCCACCGTGTGGTGGGACATCGTGCCCAACTCCGACCAGTGTGAGATATACACCTACATGGCGGGGGGCGGCTGCACCCTCCCCGGCCACGCCATGGTGCTCATGCCCGGCGAGGGCTATGAAGGGGTCGCCAAGTTCGTGCTGGACCGCATGACTACTTACGGCCTGAACGCCTGCCCGCCCCTGCTGGTGGGCGTGGGCGTGGCCACTTCGGTGGAGACCGCCGCGTTGCTGTCCAAGAAGGCCCTGATGCGGGACATCGGTTCTCACAACGAGAACGAGAGGGCGGCCCAGATGGAAAAGCTGCTGGAGGACGGCATCAACGCCATTGGCCTGGGTCCCCAAGGCATGGGCGGCAAATACTCCGTGCTGGGCGTCCACATCGAGAACACCGCCCGGCATCCCTCCGCCATCGGCGTGGCGGTAAACGTGGGCTGCTGGAGCCACCGTCGCGGACACATCATCCTTGACAAGGACCTCAACTACACCATTCTTTCTCATTCGGAGGTGACGCTGTAATGGTAGAAATCAGAGACGGCAGGAAGATCCTGACCACCCCCATCTCGTCGGAGGATTTGAAGGACATCCACATTGGCGATATCGTGTACCTGACGGGCAGCCTGACCACCTGCCGGGACGTGGCTCACCGGCGCGTGGTGGAGGAAGGCCGGGAGATCCCGGTGGACGTGCGGGACAACGCCATTCTCCATGCCGGGCCCATTATTCGGCCCCTGGAGGGGGATAAATTCGAGATGGTGTCCGTGGGGCCCACCACCTCCATGCGTATGGAGAAATTTGAGTACGATTTCGTCAAAACCACCGGCGTCCGGGTCATCGTGGGCAAGGGCGGCATGAAGGGGAACACCGAGCGGGCCTGCAGGGAATTCGGCGCCATCCACTGCGTGTTCCCAGCGGGCAACGCCGTGGTGGCCGCTGTTGAGGTGGAAGAGATCGTGCGGGCCGAGTGGCGTGATTTGGGGATGCCCGAGACCCTGTGGAACTGCCGGGTAAAGGAATTTGGACCGCTGATCGTGTCCATTGACAGTGAAGGCCGGAACTACTTCGAGGAGAAAAAGGTGGAGTATGAGCAGCGCAAGGACGAACAGGTGGCGTTAATTTCCAAACAGGTGGGATTTATTAAATAAAGCAAATAACCAAATGGTCCCGATTCATTCAAGCCTTGCTTGTTGTCCAAGTGAGCGAGGGTCAGTAAAAGCCGCAGGTGTGCTTTTTGCTGAAACACACCTGCGGCTTTTTGCTTAGGTAACCGAATACGTGATTTGAACAACGGTTTCAAGGTTTAGCAGAAAACGGTCGGAGATAAATCAGCTCGATTCCCTCGTTTTTGCCTAAATTCCGGCTGTACTGCTTGTCCACAGAATTATTCCAGTGCTCGTGCGTACCCAGATTGGCAATCGTACTGCCCTGACTGTCCGTGTAGACTGTGCCGGAAGGCGCGTGACCGACCAGCCCGGCCTCGTGGAGATAGTTTTCCACAGTGGGGTTATCCCGCAAAGAGCCGTTGCGGCTGGTGACCGTGGGTTCATTCATCAAAAAATCGGCCCCCACGCTGTCGATGGCCACTGGGTCCTGGGATACACATACACTGGCGGTGTAGTGGCCGTTAAAAGGGGCCTGCTGCCAACGGGAATTGTCTTCGGTGATGGAAGCACCCTCTGAGGGGGCGCAGATGATGGCGTCCAGCATATACAGAACGGTTTTGTCACCCAAATCGGCGTTTGCCATCAAATCCACCAGCGGGCTGTAGATACCCATTTCATTCCGGGTCAGCCACTGGTGGAGGTTGGCCCCTTCCGGGGGACGCATCAGGTTGCCGTTGATGAAGGAGCCAAAATGGTTTTTGCCGCACAGGGTGATGCCATAGCTGTGGCCCTTCAGGTTTGCCAGGTTGATGACGTATTCCGCCTGCGTGACGCAGGTGGGCAGGTAATTCACTTTGCCGCTGAAGGAATGGGACCATTGGATGGGGGCGTTCTCGTCGGCTACGCCGTTGTCTCTGCCGACAAAGCGGATGCCGTTCAAATTGCCCTGGGTACACAGCTCCACCATATAATCCGGGAATAGGCGCGACACATCATAAACGGTAATTTCAGCGGGGCGGACCCCGGCCTCCTCCACCAGCGAGGTGAGCAGAGCCTTGAGCAGCACCGGGTTGGTGTAGCTCATGGCCGTCTTCCCGGAGGTATCGTCATCCATGACGGCGGAGCCGTTGATGTTGGCCTTGATGGCGATTTTCTCCCCGGCGGCATATCCGCCTGTTTTTCCTCTGCTTTGATTATGGATCTGGAACAGCGCGTCCCAGCCAGCCCGAGCCGTCGCTTCTCCGCCCAGGGAGGCGATGCTGTCGTCCACCATGGCCTGAATGGCGGCCTCGTCAAAATGACTCAGCTCCCACCACCAGCCCTGGCCGTCCCATTCCACGCAATCCGGGTCGTGGGCCCAGACCACGCGCCCCGGCATGGCCCCGACGCCGGTCCCATAGGGCTCGTGCTGGGGATAGACACCGTCATAGGTGCGCGTGCCGGAGGAGGCAAGCTGAAAGGTGATCTCCACATCTCCGCCGCCCAGAGCTTCCCGCAGGCCGCTGGGATCGTCGATCCGGCCCAGGCGGGTGAAGTTCCAGGTGTTTTGAGCGTAGTACACTGTAATCTGATTTCCTTGGTAGAGGATGATATCCCCGGGAGAGGTGGTGATCTGCTCATCCGTGCGGGGCAGCTCCGTCCCCAGAGGACCGACCTTTTCAAAACTCCCGTAGTCATGGGTGGAGACGGTCAGCGGGCCGTTGCTCAGCAGTTCGGCGAACGCCTCCGCCGAGGGATTGTCCGCCAGCGTCGCGGAATAAGTGCGATCATTGAATGAAAGGATGATTTTATCCATAGCAGCTTCTCCCTCCGCCTTTGCGGGTAGATTTTGATAGAGCGCCACAGCCACCTCGGCCCGGGTGGCCGGGACAGCCAAGCTTGGGTCGCCTGTCCAAACGGCCTCCTCGCCGCGGTAGCGCTGTAAGATAACTGCGAGCTGTTCCCGCGTTACGGGGTCGTCCGTGCCAAAGAGGCCATTGCCATAGCCTCGGATCAGGCCGTTTTCGCTGGCCCAGACTGCGGCGTCAGAGTACCAGGTTCCAGGCAGAGTGTCAGTAAAAGCGGGCGCACCGGCAACGGAGGGTTTGCCCTCTGCTCGATAGAGGACTGTTGCCAGCATGGCGCGGGTCAGCATTCCATCCGGGTCAAAGGCGGTGGTGGAAACGCCGTTCATGATGCCATTTTCCTGGCACCATTTCACGGCGTCGGCATATTTAGCGTCGGCAGGGATATCGGAGAAGGCGGGAGCGGCGGTCTGGCTGAGTTGAGCCGTGCTGGGATTCTCCGAGGCAATTGCCACGCTCTCCGCCGCCGACCCCATGCCGCAGGCGGACAGCGCCAGCAGCAGGGCCAGGATCATGGCGATGGGCCAGGTTCGTTTCATCGGACAGCCTCCTTCTGTATCAGTGTAGATTGGCGCGGAAAAAGTTCTCCAGCTTGTCAAAGGGAATTGCGTCTTTTCCACCGCCGTCATAGAGGTCGGTGTGCACGACATCCGGGATGAGGAGCAGTTCCTTGTTATCACCCGTCAGCTTTTCAAAGGCGTCCTTGCTGAAATAGCAGGAATGGGCCTTTTCTCCGTGGATGACCAGCACGGCGCTGCGGATCTCGTCCGCGTAACACAGGATGGGCTGGTTGAGGAAGGATACGCAGCCGATCTTGTTCCAGCCGCCGTTGGAGTTGAGGGACCGGGAGTGGTATCCCCTGGGCGTCTTGTAGTAGTCGTAGTAGTCCTTCACAAAGAAGGGCGCGTCCTCCGGCAGCGGGTCCGCTACGCCGCCGCCCAGCTCGTAGCCGCCGCTTTTGTAGTCGGCGGTGCGTTGGGCGTTCATAGCCTTCCGCTTTTCATAGCGGGCCTCCTCGCTGTTCTCAGCGTCAAAATAGCCCCGGGCGTTTACCCGGCTCATGTCATACATGGTGGAGGCCACGGTGGCCTTGACGCGGGTGTCCAGCGCCGCGGCATTCAGCGCCATGCCGCCCCAGCCGCAGATGCCGATGATTCCGATTTTTTCCGGGTCTACGTTGTCCTGTACGGAGAGGAAATCCACCGCCGCCTGGAAATCCTCAGTGTTGATGTCGGGGGAGGCCATATATCGGGGCATACCGCCGCTCTCACCCGTGAAGGAGGGGTCGAAGGCGATGGTCAGAAAGCCCCGCTCCGCCATGGCCTGGGCGTAGAGCCCCGCCGCCTGCTCCTTCACCGCGCCGAAGGGCCCGCACACGGCGATGGCCGCCAGCTTCCCGGACGCGCCCTTGGGCTGGTACAGATCCGCCGCCAGGGTGATGCCATAGCGGTTATGGAACGTCACCTTGCGGTGGTCTACCTTGCCGCTTTTGGGGAAGGTCTTATCCCACTCCTGGGTCAGATTCAGCTTTTCTTCCATGAGAAATTCCTCCTTATTTGGCTTTCTTGTCCTGTTTTTCAATTTGATAGATGAGATAGTCCAGACAGTCGATCCGCCTCTCGCTTTCATGAACGGTGTCCAGCAGCGCCCGCCTGTGCAGGGAGAGGACCCGCAGCAGCTCACCCCTTTTTTTGCTATGGGCCAGGACCTCGCAGCGGCAGATCATATCCGAATCGCAGCCTGCGTCTCTCAGATTCTCCCGCAGGATGGCCTGCGCGTCCGATGTTTCCGGCACAGTATCACCTCCCGGTGTTCCTATGATAAATCAGCGATAAGGAAATAGCAAATACCTGATTTCTATATCATGTTATTCTTGAATGGAATAACATACCGTGCTATACTTTTGCAGAGGTGATGAAATGGAGATCCGCGTCCTGCGCTATTTTTTAGAGGTGGCCCGAGAGGGGAGTGTGACCCACGCGGCGGAGCGGCTTCATATCTCCCAGCCCACACTGTCCAAGCAGCTCAAAGACCTGGAGGCCGAGCTGGGGAAAAAGCTCTTTGTCCGCAGCAGCTTCAGCGTCCGGCTGACGGACGAGGGGATGCTGCTGCGCAAGCGGGCGGAGGACATTCTGGACATGGTGGACAAGACGGCGGCGGAGTTCAAGGCTTTGGATGAAATCACAGGCGGGGATATCCACATCGGCTGCGCGGAGTCGGACGCGATCAAATACCTGGCCCGCCGCATCAAGGCGGTGCAGGCACAGGTTCCGGGTATCCGGGTCCATCTGTACAGTGGGGATACCGCTGATTTAGCGGAACGCCTGGATCAAGGATTGCTGGATTTTGCGGTCATTGCCGAAGCTGTTGACTTGTCCAGATACAATTACCTGGAGCTGCCGGGGGCGGATATCTGGGGGGTGGTCATGCGAAAGGATGCGCCGCTGGCGCGGAAAGAGGCCGTCCATGTTGAGGACCTTCTGAATCTCCCGCTGATCGTTTCCCGGCAGGGACTCCGGGAGGATATCCCAAAGCTGTTTGGAGAGGCGGTAGACCAGCTGCACATCACGGCTACCCTCAATCTGTCCTATAATGGCGGTATCCTGGCCCGTGAGGGACTGGGATATGTTTTGACCTTCGACAAGCTGGTGGACACCAGTGAGCGGAGTGAACTGTGCTTCCGTCCGCTGACTCCTGCCTTGGAGACGAAGCTGTATGTCATCTGGAAAAAATACCAGGTATTCAGTCCGGCGGCAGAGCTGCTGTTGGAAGAGATGCGGCGTGAATTGAGCGGTTCGGGCTGAATCTCTATCTGCGCCAAGCAGGGCTTCGTACAAAAGATAAGAGCGGCACTTTCTTGCGAAATGCCGCTCTTATCTTAGGATCTCTTTAGGTATCCAAATCCTCAGTTTTCCGTTAAAAAGTCCAAACCACAAAGCCTCGACTTTGTGGTTTGTTTGGTGGAACCAACTCCGAGGCACTCGAACCTTTTTTCCTCTTCCGCTCTTTCACGACAGCACAATCAATATCGCCCCATGTGATTTCCTTCTTATCGTCCCCGTACCACGCTGTCAGAACAACCCTATCATCGTAAACAAAAATCTTGTCCACAAAATAGTCGAGCAGATAATCCCTCACAGCCGGGTCGTTCAGGTCGGCATTTTTGTACTCGTCGAAAAAGTGCTGTATGCTGATTTCGTTCCTCGCAACAGCGCGCTTGATTTCTTCCGCTTCGATGGCCTCTGTCAACGCCTTTTTCCGGTTCTCCAACTCCAAAAGGCGCGCTTGCGTTGTCTCGGAAAACACACCCATTTCGATTGCACGCACAAGATTGTTCAGAGCCTTTTCGGTTTCTGCCCGCTCCGCTTTCAATCCTTCGATATACCCTTTATCCTCGTGCTCCTTCTGATAGTATGCCGCCACGTCAACGGCCAGAGAGGCAAGCAGCTCCGAATCCTTCAAGCACTGGGACAGCATAAAACAGGCAATGGCTTCAATTTTGTCTTTTTTCACATACTTCAACAAGCATTTTCTCTTTCGCGCCGCTCCGCAGGCATAATAATAGTGCTTCGTTCCTCCGTGGCCTGACGTACCGGAACAGCCCTGCATAGGCGTCCCGCACTTCCCGCAGTACAGCTTGCCCGTCAGCCAAAAGCGCGGGGCCTCGTTCGTGTCCAATCCGTTCGCCCGCTGGCCTCCCTGCCGCTTGTTCTGTATCAAGCGTTTTTGCGCAGCTTCAAATACTTCCTGGGTCACGATAGCGGGCATACCGTCAGGCGTGACAATATCACCATAGCGGTATTCTCCGATATATGCGCGATTGTTTAAGATACTTGCAAGAGAATTGACGGTAAAGGGCTTCCCCCGCGTTGTGGTAACGCCCAAACTGTTTAGCTCCTTGGCAATCTCTACCATGGGTTTCCCGGCGGCGTAGTCCTCAAAAATTTTGCGCACAAAGGGAGCTGTCACCGGGTCGATGATATATCGCTGTCTGTCCTTGCCAAACTCCGGCGCTGGCTCCGCTGCATAGCCCAAAGTTTTGTGCCCGTTATACAAGCAATTTTGCGCGTTGTAGAGGTGCCCGCGCTTGATGTTTGTCCTTAGCTGGCGCGAATAGTATTCGGCCATAGATTCCAGAACGCCCTCCATCAAGGCCGATTCCGGCGCGTCCCCGGCTATCGGCTCCGCGATGTAATGAATGGTGCACCCGGCGTCCCGGATATACTTTTTGGCAATGGCTAAATCGTACCTGTCACGCCCCAGCCTGTCCGTTTTCCAAATGATAAGCGCACCGGGCTTTATCTTGCCAATCTCGGCAAGCATGAGCTGAAAACCCGGCCTTTGGTCGGTGGTGCCGCTGATGGCCTCGTCCTTGTACTCTTTGATGATTTGTAAGCCGTGTCCGGCGGCGTACTTTTGAGCGGCGTCCCGTTGCTGCTGGATGGAGGCGTCAGACTGCGCGTGGGATGAAAAGCGATAGTACGCAATTGCAAAATCGTTATTATTTGGGACAAATTTCTTTGCCATTGCTCTCCTCCTTCCTCCAAAAACGCGGATTTCTTCTTTTGCCCATTTTAGCACATATCCGCTCCGCTATCAAGATTGAACACCGTATCACACAATTCCACCCATGCCCCGCAGGGCATACAAGCGACGCAATCCCCACGGGGCCAGCGCCCAGAATTTGCAACGCTATCGGCGGGGGATTGCATGGAGCGGCCCCACCTTTGGCCCCGCCTTTTGCGCACGGACCGACACGCGCCCACGCTCCGCCCGTGGCGGGCCACCCAGCTACCGATACCGCAGCAAGCCACTTTAACAACAAACCCCCGCCGCTGCTGGCGACGGGGGTGATTTGTTTGTTGAGGGCTTTTAATAGGCGTATTGGGATTTGTGGTTCTTGTCGATGGCGGCTTGGGAGCGGCCGTATGTGCCACCGGTGCTTGCCCAGGTGGGGTCAAGCCGAATCCAGCCGTCCTCGTCGTGTCCGGCACCGAGGCGGCTCATATTAAGACCCTTTGTGTCGGGGCTGACAGCGACCCAGGCGTGCCACTCCCATTTTTTGTCTTTATACACTTGGCCGCTGACGACTTTACAGGGAATGCCCTGAGATCGAAGCATACCGGCCATGAGGACGGCATAATGCTCACAAACGCCTGTTTTGGTGTCCAGGATGTGGTCAAGGCTGAAATCTCGACTGCATTCTAGGTAACTCCCGCTCTTGCCCTCGGTCTGCCGTTGCTTCTCTTCGGCCTCAAACAGTTTGTGGTCGTATTTGATGGTCTTTGCGACAAACTCGAAAATCGCTGTGATTTTCTCTGCGTCAGTCTCGCAGTTCTCAGTCAGCTCGGCGGCTTTGGCAACGGCATTGGGCGCATTTTCAAAATCCACCTTCGCGTTAGGCAGGAGCATCCAGGCATCCGGGTCTTTGACGTTTGCAGCAACTGCCACCTTGAAGTCCTTGTTGAGAAAAATATCTTCGACTGTCATGGAGTTCTGCTCTGCTTTGGAGTAAAAACGCTGGATGGTGAACTTGTATCTGTCACTTCCACCGAGTAGCGGAATCTTCACCCATTCGCCGAGCTTGAGGGGAAAATCAACTGAGACTTCGAGGGTCGAGTTAGCCCAGACGACGTTGCAGCCAACGACTGTGGCGGGCTGTTTGGTCAGCTTGACTTTTACATAGCCGTCATCAGCCATGGAGTAGTCAACCTCGGCATAATCACAGGCGACGTGCTTGTCGCCGAGGACCTTGGCGTCCTTGCTGGTAGTGAAATCGTTAATAACGGTGTAAGTGAACGTATTGGTGCCGTTGGGGCCGGTGGCCACAAATTCGGCAATAGCGGCTTCAATGGTTTCCTCCGAGTACTCGTGCATTTCCATGACCTTGCGGATTCTTTCGACCGTGGGACGTTCGATGGTGATGCTCCACTTTTCGTGTACGTACGCGGAGGAATCGGTGCTCGTGCCGCTGGACCGAGGCTGGGCCAAATAGACGGTCTGCGTGGCTCCATTCCAGTCCACGTTCAAGCCGAGCATATTAGAAACGGCGCGGATGGGCAGATAGGTGGTGCCACCATTCAAGAGCGGATATACAGGGGTGCCGTTGACGTCGGTCATGCTCTGGACCTTGCCATTGTATTTGACCGTGATACCGGGGCTGAGCTGGACCATGACCGTGCTGGGGGCGGGTTTCGCGCTGGTGCTTCCAGTACTGGGAACGGGCTTCCTGCCGCCAGCGGGGTCCGTCAGGATAACCGTCTGCGTAGCCCCGTCCCAGTCCACGTCAACGCCCAGCATATTCGAGACGGCGCGAACAGGCAGGTATGTGGTCCCACCATTGAGAAGGGGATATACAGGAGTGCCGTTGACGTCGGTCATGCTCTGGATTTCGCCGTTATACTTGACCGTGATATTAGAACTTAGCTGTACCTTGATGTTTTGCGTCGTGGCCGCGCTGACGTTGACGGTCAGGCCGAACACCATGACCAAAGCAAGCGCCAGGGACACTAACCTTTTTCCTAGCTTCATGAAAATCCTCCTATTTTCCGTTGCCGCTGGTCGCGGTCATATTCTCAACGGTTCCGCCGCTGGGGGTGGGACTCTCCCGGCCCCCGTTGGCGTTCCCGTCGAGACAACAAAAGCGGCGCAGGATAATAATTCCTACACCGCCGAAGCTACGCACACCTACTATTTCCCCTTGTAAAAAGCAAGGGAAACTGTTAAAATAGGCTTTGGCGCAGTAAGTTTCTGCTGTGTGGGAGGTCGCTTCTCCTGCATAGGGGCGTGGGGAGCTTCCACCTCTCCGCGCCCTGCCTTTGCTTCTGTGTCTCGCATTTCTATTATAAACTACTATCTGATTGAATGCAAGCCGGAAATCCAACATATTTCATCGTTTGGACCGCCGCCGCGAGGGCCAGCCCTCGCGGCGGTTTATTTAGGATTATCACAGACTGTGAGCGCACAGTTGGCGCGCAATTTTGCGTCGATTGCACAAATCAGGTCGTGCGCCGTTTTGCGTATCGTCTCCAAGCTGGCCTTTAGCTCCGGCACCTCCCGGCTCCTGCTCCACCCGGCAATATACGCAAAACTATAGTCGCTGGTGTCCAGCCCGTAGTGTTCACAGACCGCATAGGAAACGGCTTCGGCTTGTACCTCTTTCGTGTGTTTATCCAGTGGATTTTTGTCCTTGCTCCCGTCCTCCGGCAGCGCGTGGAGAGTCGCGTGGGCTGTTTCATGAATGGCTGTTTTTAGCGTCTGCACTTGGCTCATATTTTTCTGAATTGCAATGCGCCGCTCGGTCAAATGATAATATCCATGTGCCCCTCCGGGTATATCCTCAAAACCGATAGGACATGGAGCAACAACCGCCAAAGCGTTCCAAAGGGCGTCATAGTATTCAACTGCTCCGTCTAGCTCGTTCACGCCGTAGGACGGCAAAAGCTCCCCGTCAGTCTGGCTCACGTCAAAACAGGTCACGATTTTGAATGCCGGGACCAGCACTTCAACCTCCTCACTTTGAACGCTGCCATCCTCACCAACCACCTCCTTTTTCATCCTGACTTTGTACGGCGTCGGGGCCAAAATCTTGATACCCCTTTCGCCTTTTCGGACATAGCGGTGATACTTTTTTGCCCAATCCCCGTACCCGGCCACCAGAGTTGCGTCCGGCTTTTGCAACAAAATGAGTATCATGTTGTTGGCCGAATAGTCGTGAAACCCGGACAGGAATTTCAGATAATTCACGTATGCGTCACTTTCAAAAATGGCTTTGACGCCGCTTTCCAACTTATCCAAGACGCACTGTAGTTTTTCCTGTGGGTTTCCCCCCGTGACCTGAATTGGCATGACGGGTATTATGCTTCTTTCTTCCGTCATGCGCTCACCCCCCTTGTATCATTTTGGGGCAGCTCCGTGCGGGTGTGATTTTCCCTCGCAGGGCTTCCCGCAAAATGAACCGGGCCTGTCAAGGCCCACTTTGCACACGTTCCGAACTGCGGCCATGTACAGACCAGGAGCGACGGAGGCAGGAATAGCGGAAGATTTTTACCAGGGGCCCTCGGGCCACTTTGCGGCGGCAACGCCGCAGCATTTGCCTGCGAGGTTTATCCGAGCAGGCGCGCATTTTTGGGCACCTTTGACCCAGTGGTCAAAGGCAAGCTCACACGGTGAGCGCAGTAAGGGCCCCTAGCCGCGCAGCGGTTAGGGGTGGGTACGGACGTGCCGCGTAGCGGCCTGTCCGTGCCCAGGGACGCCGGCTATGCCGGCCACGTTCGCTTCCGGGTGCTTAAGCTCCCGGAAGCGAATGTGTCATCCCCCCTTATGCCCTTTTCTTTGCT
>ERZ808040.897-NODE-897-length-22594-cov-5.619399_pt1 | contig 22594 bp, 19 predicted proteins | sample MGYA00380191_ERZ808040 | MGnify/ENA primary metagenome ERZ808040 (study PRJEB31490, sample SAMN06133395) | mouse gut metagenome | isolation source: J6 | host: mice | place: China: Chengdu | collected 2015-05 ...
GTTTCATGAAATATTTTCAAGATAGGGTGTCTAATGGTCTGGATGGGTATTCAGAGTATTAGATACCCTATTTTGATTGATAAAATGGAGAGACAGGCTTTACGTGCAAACAACTTTTTTGTATAATATAACTATTAACTGGGCAGCGCATTTCCTTTGGATGTCTGTATGCATAAAAGGAGGCTGTCATCAAGAAAAAGAGGTATCAGGCGGTGAACTGGAAGAATAAGATCGTTTTGAGTGTCTTGCTGGCAACACTGCTTTGCCTGTCAGGCTGTGCGGCGCAAACCGTACAGACGCAGGCTGGCAATATAGAGAAGAAATTTTACCCGTTTAAGAAAGATCGGGTATTTAACGCGGCGGTGGATGCATTTTTGGCAGCAGTGGACGCAAGAAACAAAGATGCGGTCAAGGCGTTGTTTTCCCCGCGTGCATTAGAGCAGGCAGAGGATCTTGACGGGGAGATTGACAAATTATTTGCCTTTTATCCGGGACCGACGCAGAAGTGTGAGCGGGACGGCGTCGGTCCAGAGTCGGGCAGCAGCGATCATGGCAAGCGGATCCGCAGGGGCAGTGACTGGTTTGCTGTGGTGTGTGATGGCGCCAATTATTATTGTGATTTTTCGATGGTTTTTCAGAATGATATGGACGGGGACGAGGTGGGGGTGTGGAGTATTCACTTCGTGTCTGAGAAGGTGATCTGTGCTGAGGATTTCCAGTTTAGTGCCGATCCCGGGCTTCATGCGCAGTCAGAGGCGCCGGGAGACTACCAGACAAGGAGGATCAGGCATTATCCCGAAGTGTTTGTGCCGATTGAGCGGGAGCTGGACCGGGAGGAGATTCGTTCATTTTTGGAGAAAGAGACGGATTTTGACATGTTTCGGGACACGTTTGGGGAACCCAATGCAGAGACGAGCAAAAACTCAAGATATGCGTATGAGCTTCCCGACGAAGCGGGTGAAAAACGGTATTTAATCTTGTATGTGACAGATGAACGAAAAGTCAGACTGGCATGTATTGTAAACGATGTCGATATCAACCAATTAGAGACATTGTGGGAGGCAAAGAAGGATGGAGCGCAGCAATAAATAAAGACAGGAGGAACAAAAGAATGTGTGATTGTATGATTTGTGAGCGGATTGAATGGATTAAAAATAACAAGAATCCGTATTTCGTGCGGGAGCTCGATACAGGGTATGTGGTGATTGGTGACCACCAGCGTTTCAAAGGATATTCGCTGTTTCTGTGCAAACAGCATGCGACGGAGCTGCATTTTCTGGAACCTGCATTCCGCGATGCATTTCTTCATGAGATGGCGGTTGTGGCGGAGGCAGTCTACAATGCGTTTGAGCCGGACAAACTCAATTATGAGCTGTTAGGTGCGGGCAGAGGGCTGCATATGCACTGGCACTTTTATCCCAGAAGAGCGGGCGATACGCCAAAACCCGGTCCGGTCTGGCAGCTTGGTGAGGAACTGTACGAGGACAGGTTTCGCCCGGATGAAGCGGAGCTGGAAGATCTAAAGCGCCGGCTGAACGCAGCACTGGATCAAATAAAGGGATGACCGCCGTGAAAACAATCCTGTTAATTGAGGATGACAGGGATTTAAACATAGGGCTGACATATGATTTGGAGATGGAGCAGTACCGCGTGTTTTCTGCATTTACGCTGGCAGAGGGACAGCGTATTCTGGACTGTGAGACGCCAGACCTGATTCTGTTAGATGGCAGTCTGCCGGATGGGGATGGATTTCATTTTTGCAGAAAAGTCAAATCAAAATATGACATTCCTGTCATTTTTCTGACGGCAAGGGATATGGAGCAGGAGGAAATGCAGGGCTTTGACTGCGGGGCAGATGATTATATCACAAAGCCGTTTAAGATGCCGATTCTCCACCGCAGAATACAGGCGGCATTACGCAAAACTAGGACGCGAGGGGAACGCTGCCTGTATGATGACGGATATCTGCGGATTGACTTTGACCAGATGACAGCGATGCGGGACAGTGAGACACTTACCATGACACCGACGGAGTTCAAGATTTTACGGCTATTGACGGAGAACGCGGACAAGGTGCTGACAAAGCGCCTTTTATTGGAAAAGATATGGGATAACAGCGGTAATTTTGTTGATGAACATGCGGTGGCTGTGAATATAAACCGGCTGCGGAAAAAAATCGAGACACCGGAGCATGTGTACATCAGGACACTGTACGGCGTAGGATATCAGTGGAAAAACGGGGAGAGGCAAAAATGAACGGGATCTTATTGGGAACTTCTGTACTGGTGTTTGCGGTGTCTGCCGGCATTTTGCTGTATGTCAGGAAAGGGCTCGTGCAGTACACAACGCAGTTGATGGGCAGTCTGGACGCGATTCTTGCAGGAGAGAAAGCGCTTGATTTATTAGAAAATCAGGATACACTGGACGGGAAACTACAGGCGAAGCTAGTCCAGCTTGGCGAGATGATGGAACAGAAGGCGCGGGAAAATCTTCGCCAGCGTGAGCAGCTAGAGACGATCATTTCAGATATCTCTCATCAGGTCAAGACGCCGATTGCAAACATACGAATGTACCACAGCCTGCTGGAAAGAAAGGCGCTTGAGGAGGAAAAGCGGGAGGAATTTCAGGAGGCGGTGGAACGTCAGGTGGATAAGCTTGAATTTTTCATGAAAAGCATGATCCGCATGTCGCGGCTAGAGACGGGAATTGTGCAGGTACAGCCTGAGAAGAGTGCGGTGTCCGCCTTGGTTGCACAGGCAGTTTGTGATGTGGCGCTGAAGGCAGAGCAGAAAAAGATAGAGATCGTGATTGAGGAGAGTGAGGAACTGACTGCTTATTTTGATAAAAGGTGGACAGCGGAGGCAGTGTTTAACATTCTGGACAATAGCGTGAAGTATACGCAGGACGGGGGAAGAATCGTTCTTTCAACCGGAAAAACGGATTTTTATGTGCGAATCGGAATAAAGGACAACGGGAGAGGCATTGCCGAGGCGCGAATCCCCCTGATCTTTAAGCGTTTTTATAGGGAACCGGAATCTGCGAATGTAGAAGGCGTTGGACTTGGGCTGTATCTGGCGCGCGAAATCGTGATGAAACAAAAGGGCTTTATCGAAGTGCACTCCAATGAGGGAACAGGAACGACGGTTTATGTGAATCTTCCAGTGGGGAGACAATAAGGGATTATCTCAAATCTGTTACTTTTTTGAGAACAGTTTGAGATAATCTTTTTATATTCTTATTTTATCAGATATGAAAATAAAACGTAAGAAGTGGGAGGAGAGTCTATGGACTATATCTTGGAGACAAAGGATTTAAAGAAATACTATGGTAAGGAACCCAATATCACAAAGGCGTTGGATGGTGTTAGTATGGCTGTGTGCCGGGGCGAGTTTGTATCCATCATTGGAACGAGCGGAAGTGGGAAATCAACACTGCTCAACATGCTCGGGGGGCTGGATATTCCGACTTCGGGAAGTGTCAAAATCCGTGAAAAAGAAATTGGCAGGATGAACGACGAGCAGTTGACCGTGTTTCGCAGGAGAAATATTGGTTTTGTATTTCAGAATTATAACTTGGTGCCAATTTTGAATGTATACCAGAATATCGTGCTGCCAATTGAGCTGGACGGCAACAAAGTGGATAGGGCCTATGTGAACAAAATTATCCAGATGCTGCACTTGGAGGAAAAGCTCGACAATCTGCCCAATAATCTTTCGGGAGGACAGCAGCAGCGGACAGCAATCGCGCGGGCGCTTGCAAGCAAGCCGGCGATCATTCTGGCTGACGAACCGACGGGAAATCTGGATTCCAAGACGTCTCTGGAGGTTATGCAGCTGTTGCGGATGACGAGTACAGAGTTTGGACAGACACTGATTATGATTACGCACAATCCTGAACTGGCGCAGATAGCAGACCGCATGATTCATATTGAGGATGGTAAAATCGTGGAGGTTCGGGAATGATGAAGTTATTGGAGAATCAGAATCAAAGATTTATCAGAACGCTGTCGGGCAATTGCCTGAAAGCAAACAGGGGCCGAAATGGAATTGCAGTTCTGGCAGTCATTCTTACAGCGGTGTTGTTTATGGCGTTGACAACGGTAATTGAGGGGACACAGATTTCAATGAAAAATCAGCTGCTCCGCCAGAGTGGGACAAAGTTTATGGTGTCGCTGAAAAATCTGACACAGGAGGAAGCAAAACAGCTGGTTTTGGAACCGGAATTTGTCACCGCAGGGATAGAGCAGACGGTTGCCGTGGCAGGAAACAGCGCATTGAATAATGTGTCTGTCAACATCGGCTGGATGGATGCAGTGATAATAGAAAACAGCTTTATGCATTTGGCAGCAGGGCATTCTCCTGAGAAGATCAATGAAATTGACTGTGATACAGAGGTTTTGCGTCTGCTGGGGCTTCCTGAGGACGCGATTGGACACTCGTTTGTCTTGCAGTATACGGCAGGCACGAAACGGATGGAGAAGGAAATGACAGTCTGCGGAATCTGGGAGGGCAAAAAATATGAGCAGAGTGCATACATGCTGGCTTCGAAGCCCTTTGTGGAGGAGGTTTTGGCAAACTGTGACGGAGACTATGCATGGCTTCGCACAACGAGTTATTGCGTTCGCGGCAGTTTTGCCAGCGAAAAAAATATTGCAGGGCAGTTAGACCGCATCGTGGAAAAAATGGGGTATAATCCGTCGGCAGAGCGCGGAGAATCGGGATTTCTGATTCACCATGTCAATCCTGCATACGAGAATACTGCTATGGGAGATGCCGTGGGGGTGTATATTGCAGAGGGGGCTGGTGTCATCCTGATTTTGTTTGCAGGGTATTTGATTATATACAACATCTTCAAGATTTCGATTGAGAAGGATATCCGCCTCTATGGCCAGCTAAACACGATTGGAACATCACCGCGGCAGATTCGATATATGGTTATTCGTCAGGGAACAGTGTTGTCTGCGGTCGGGATTCCTGTCGGGCTGGTTCTTGGCTGGCTGCTCGGAAATGCGATGCTGCCCATTGTGATGACAAATTTCACTTTGAGTGAGGCGGAGTTTATCATTCCGCCATTGTGGGTGTGGGGGCTGTCTGGGCTTTTTACTTGGCTTACGGTGCGTATCAGCTGTGGCAGACCGGGCAGGATTGCAGGCATGATTTCTCCGGTTGAGGCATTGAACTATCACGGTGTGCAGCACATTTCAAAGACACACCAGCGGGGCATGGATTCTGGACACAGGATTGCGTCGATGGCAGCAGGGAACCTAGCAAGAAACAAGGGGAAGAGCATACTTGTGGTGCTCTCGATCTCGTTTAGTGCGGTATTGCTCAACAGTGTCCTGAATTATGCAGGGAGTATGGACGAGGAGCGGTATGTGCGGCGCGGCAGCGTCACGGACTTTGATGTGCGGAGCGCAGACTATAACAGGTATATGCTGGAAGATTACGGAAAAACGGTGCCGCAGCAGGCGGTAGAACTGCTTCGGGCGGTGGAAGGAATCAAGGACTTTGGATTGTCATATTGTTATATGCTGCCAAGCGAGGAGCGCACTTCGAGGCGGGAGGATTTGGCAAAGATCAGACGCGTCAACGGACAGGAGACGACACAGTTTGACAGGACATATGATGAAAACTGTATGATTTATGGATTTGATCAGCCGGTTCACTGTCTGTTTGATGCCGGGGAGGAGGCATTTGATGAAATCAATGCACAGGTCAGTGCAATTGCAGAATCTAATGGGCTGTCAGTCCAGACAAAACTGACAGCAGAGGCAGAATTTAAAGAAATCCAATATACGTACAGCATGGTTGGAATTGTAACTGCATTGATACTGGGGGGGATCGGTGTGCTGAACCTCGTCAATATGATTCTGACGGGGGTGATCGCCCGTCAGAAGGAGTTTGCAGCTATGCGCAGCATTGGCATGACACAAAAGCAGCTGCGGAAGCTGATTGTCTATGAAGGGATGTACTACGCGCTGTTTGCAGGAGTGTTTGGGGTTGCGGCAAGCGCTGTCCTGTCACTGACGCTGGTGCGTGTGATGGCGGAAGCGATGTGGTATATGCAGTATGAATTTACGGTGGTTCCGGCAATGGTGACTTCTGTGATCTGTCTGCTGCTGGCAGTGTGTATCTCCATGATGACAGACAAGGTCTGGAACAAGGGCAGTATTGTGGAGCAGCTGCGGGAGGCTGTTTAAAACAGCTCTGCCGCCTGCTGCATCCGTTCAATGATATGGACGCCGAACGGGCAGCGTTTTTCACAGCTGCCGCACTTCACACAGTCCGCCGCGTGCGCAGACAATCCTTCATAGTGGGCGCGGACAGTCGGCGGAACTGTGTCCTGCATGGACGCCAGATCATACAGCTTATTCACCATCGCAATGTCAATTCCAGCGGGACAGGGTGCGCAGTGTCCGCAGTAGGTACACTGTCCGACATAGGCATGACGCGGCGCGTTTGCAAGGACAGTCGCATAGTCTTTTTCTTCTTCGGATGCTGTCTCGTAGGCAACGGCAGCATCGACGTGCGCGGGTGTGTCAAAGCCGGCTAAGACGCTTGCGACAGCGGGGCGTGTCAGGGCATAGTGCAGGCATTGAACTGGGGTCAGCGCCACGCCAAATGGAGAGTCCTTGGCAGAGAACAGACGTCCGCCAGCATAGCCTTTCATCACGGTGATGCCAATGCCGTTCTGTTCACAGAGCCGGTATAGTTCTGCGCGCTGCGGTGTGATTCCGCCAAGATTTTCTGCATACTCTTCCTTGAAATACTCGTTTAAGTCCTCGCTGGCTGGCAGCATATCAAAGGCGGGATTGACGGAAAAGAGTATCATTTCCACGATGCCGCTCTGCGCTGCAAGTTTTGCGACATCTGGGTTGTGGGTGCTCATGCCGATGTGGCGGATGGTTCCTTGTTCTTTTAATGCCATGACATAAGAGAGAAATTCGCTGCCCTCCATAATTTGATGAAATTCGGCCGTTTCGTCCACGAAATGAATCATGCCTAGGTCTATGTAGTCTGTGCGCAGGCGGTGCAGCAGATCCTCAAATGCTTCCTGAACCTTGTGAAGTTCCCGTGTGCGCACATACTGTCCATTCTGCCAAGTCGAACCGATATGTCCCTGAATAATCCAGTGTTCGCGCTGTCCTTCAAGCGCAGCGCCAATGTTGGAGCGCACAGTGGGCTCAGACATCCAGCAGTCTAAGATGTTGATGCCTGCCTTTGCACAGTGGCTGATGACTTCCCGCACTTCGTCAGTGTTATGGCGTTCCAGCCATTCACCGCCAAGACCGATTTCACTGACCCTTAATCCAGTATTTCCAAGTATTCTATAATTCATATGATAAAACCTCCTTTGTCTGTAGTGTATTTGTGTTTCAGAGTTTTTCAATTATGCAAGTGTGTTTTCGACTATTGCTTTTGGCATTTTTATTATAATTGATACCTACTAATAATATGTCACCGCCGTAGTCTTTCAAAGCACTAAAATATTGCCGGTTTTTAATTTGGGCAATGGCACCGTCCGCAGACTGATTCCATTTTAGTTCAATAATAAGTGCGGGCATCGGGGATGCTTTTTTAGGCAGATAAACAACGTCAGCATATCCATTTCCAGAAGGCAGCTCTTCAAATTTCATATAATATTCTGGGTAACTGTAGTAGGCTATATGAATTACACTGCGCAGGGATTGTTCATTATTGTAATGTAAAGGGTCTGTCATAGTAGTATGAATTTTTTCAATTTGCGCAGCTACAGCGTCAGAATCCATTCTTATCGTATCTTGAATGAGCTGGCGGCTCTCTTGAAGCCTTTTGATGGCATCAGTACTTTTGATCTCACAGATCGTTTTAGCAAACTCATTTCTGATTTCTTCATTTGGTATACGGACAGTTTCATCCATATCATGATAAGCCAGATAGCCTAGATGAATTAACAGCGTCAGTACATCATCTTTGTTTCGTATCGACGTGATATCATTGCCAAAACAACTGGTGTCTACAGGTACAGAAAGTCCGCCAAGCAGTGCTAAAACAGCCTTGAAAAGACCATCATAGTCACAGGATATATAGGTTTCCAGAGCATCTGCTGCGGAGGACATCCGCCAATAGGACTTAAATTTCTTCATGATAATGGCTTTCATAATAGAATACGGATTATAGATCGAAGATGTTTTGTCAAAAACATAACCATCATACCATCGTTTTGCCTCTGCAAAGCATAACTGGTATTTATGGCAAAGCTGCTCAACTTCTGATTCTGTGAAGCCGACATAGGATTGAAAGTCACCGGGGTCCAGCATGGAATATTCCCAAAAATCAGATATTGCGGATTCTGTTCCGTCTTTTTTTATGGGTAAAATGCCAGTCATGTAAACTGCTGCAAATATTTTATCAGTAGTCGCACTGCCTTTGAATAATGTGCGTAAAAATTCTAAGTATACTTTCTGTACAGCAGGCGTTTCACGGATTGGCGCATCCCATTCATCAATAATCATGACAAATTTATTGCCAGTAAGCTCCGTGGTTCGGATCATGGTAGTGGGCAGTTCGTTGCTTGTGGCTAGTTCAGGGTATGCAGCAGACAATTCTTCTGTTATTTTTGTCTGAATATAGGGCACAAGTTTTTCAAAGTTGTCTGAAAACAGCTTGACGTAGGTCATATCGAGATAAAGTACATCATAGTGATTTAAGTGCTGCTGATAGGAACTGTTTAATTCCCTGTTTTGAGCAATTTCCAGATCTTGAAAGAGCGTGGAGGAATCACAAGTCTTATCATAGTAGGCGCATAACATTTTAGCGGCAAAAGACTTTCCAAAGCGGCGTGGTCTGCTAATACAGGTTAAACAGCGTGGTGTATTGATTGTCTGATTGATAAGGCTGATTAATCCGCTTTTGTCTACATAGATATCATTTCGAATTTCAGCAAAACCGTTATTGCCGGGATTTAGGTAAGTTCCCATAAGATTTTAACCTCCATACACGAATATTCTATACGCAGCATGATATGAATATAAGTGTATCATGTTCAAATATAATTATCAATTAGAATATCGGAAAATGGACTTCCAGATCTTCCTTTGGCGTAACATAGAAAACCAGCCGCCAGCAAACTTCGGAAAAGAAACGGTCAAAGTGGTAGGAAGATACGGCAAGTCTCTTGTCCGGTGCGGGACTTGGGGCGCAGGCGAAGGCGGCTGTGTGGCTGCAAGGGATACCCGGTGCATCTGTCCTGCGGGGCGTGTCGCCAGCGGAACAGTCTGTGATCTCATACAGCTCTGGTGCAAGGCTGGGTGATATACTGTAGATGAGAGACTGGCTGTATTCGGGGTAGGAGATTCCTTTGGTATTGTCAAAGCTGTGCCGAGTCAGTCTGCATTCACGCTGGGTGATGGTGTACTCCCGACCTGTCGTCGGATGGACTGCTTTGAGAAGCTCTACAGGCTTTGTGCCGGAACCAGAGACCGTGACAAAATGCCCTGCTGTCACCGGTTTTGGACGGGCGCGGAAGAGCAGGGTGACTTCCTGCGGCGACAGTACAGGCGCGTCAGTCCATTGATAGACGAAACGTTCAAACTGCCAGCAGCAGTCCGCACCGCAATGGTATGCAGTCCGCACAAGTTCGGCATCCGGGTCATTTTGCCATGGGGAGACAGCCCCATCATTTGCTGCTGGTGCTGTCCTTGCCTGTGACAGTGTTTCTTTTGCTTCTGTCTGATGGACAACATCCGCGCTGTACCAGAATAGATTGCTGCCCATCGCCAAAGCCAGCGGTGTTCCATTCAGGCACAGTTCTGTGTTAAAATGCTTGCAGCTTGGGTTTTCTGATTCAAACTGTTCGTATTCTTCCGGGTTTTTCAGCGAGGCACTTTCAGCGGGATTTTCCCATTTTTTCAGAAAACGGATCATGTCCCCGGAGGGAATTTTGACGCAGAGATCAAGCATTGCGCCCGATACGCCAACATAGACCGCCGGGATAAAAATCTCCTGATCTTCCCACAAAACAGTTCGGTTGATGGAAAACTTTGTGAGTTGCTCTGCCTGTTTGCTGTGTCCCCAGATCGTGTCATCTGTACTGTAATATACCTCCATGTGGCTTGTCCCTCTCCTAATCATATTTTGATATCATGATATAGCCTGCCGCAGCATGTGTCAAGAGCAGGTACAAAATTGCTGCCAGGAAAAGGAATTTAGGATAGCAGTTTTGATCATTTCATTGTATGATTGAATAAAGGGCGGAAGGGAGTGTGAAGAGTCGTTGGAAATCGTGAAAAAGGACAGACCCAGTACAACAGAATATGCCGAGATTGCAGAAGTGAAAAAACTGCTGCAAAAAAAGAAGATTCTAATTTATCATGGCAATAAAAATGAAGCTATGATTTCCACATATGGTGTTGGCGGAATCGACAATGATTATGGGAGAGGTTTTTACACAACGCCCAATAAGGAATTGGCAAAAGAATGGGCATGGGGAACCTACACGCAGGGTAAAAAAGCATATATTCATACATTTGAGCTGAATACGACAGAGTTGGAAATCTTAGATTTGACAGAGTTAGACAGTGTACATTGGATTGCAGAATTATTGTACCATAGAAAGTTAAACCTGAACGAGAAGGAAGTAGTACGAGATAATGTAAATATATTTCTCGAGAACTATAAATTAGATACAGGCAAATATGATATTATTGTAGGATATCGGGCGGATGACAGTTATTTTGCTTATGCGGAAGCATTTGTCTCTGGAACAATCTATAAAGACACATTAGAGAAGGCGCTGCGGACAGGTGAACTGGGGATACAGGTTTTTATTAAGAGCGAGAAGGCATTTGGAAGGCTGAAAAAAGTGGAGGTAGATGAAGTGCCGGATAAGTACAGAGGGTATTTTGTCAGGAGAGACCAGTATGCAAGGCAGCAGTACAGCGCATTAAGAGCAAACCAAGGAGGCAGGGCAGGGAAACAGACAATCTATGATTTTGTATAGAGAGGTGTAGATATGGTACCAATGGCACAGAATTTAGATGAATTTATATGCTATGATGAATTTTGGCTGGACAAGGATATGGAAAATATGGGCTATCTCTTTGAATACTGTGAAGAGTATTGCAGAGAGATACTGGAGGATGCGCAGTTTCTTTTAGATCAAGAGATGTTTATAGAAGCTTTTATGAAATCAGATTGCAGGGCATTGATGGAAATAGGTCATCCGACGTTGTTGTCACAGGCAGCGTATGATACCGCGAAGGATTTTATTGAAGTGGACAATAACAGAGATATGGAAATTTTCCGATTAAAAGGAAAACAGCGGGATTATGCACAGAACCAGCTTTATTGGGTGGGGTGGATGTATGCCTATATACATTTCCAAAGCAAGGAGCGCAGCAGAATCATTGTAGAAAAACTGCCGCTGCATGAGATTTTGATTGATTACAGGCTTGGACATGAGATGAGCAAGGAGGCGTATTACCGCAGGATTGCTTACTTGTTTGAAAATAAATGATATGAAAACAGGAGGAAACAAGAGATGTTAGACAAGCATTTAATTGCAAAAACAGAGCCTGCTGCATTGCAGGAAAACATGGTTGTGAGAAAGGATGTACGCATTACGGTACTAGGCAGCAGGCTGTTTCGGATTGAGCAGCAGCCGGAGGGACATTTTTGTGATCAGGCGACTCAGACAGTGTGGTTTCGGCGCGCCGGGCAGACAGCTTTCAGCGTGTCAGAGGAACAGGAGGGAGCCAAGCTCGTAATTGCCACAGACAGCGTGACACTGGTGTGGACAGGCAGCGTTGAGGAAAGCTATGTGGTATTTGCGGGACAGGAGGAGAAGTGTTTTCTGAACAACCGTGAAAACCTTTTGGGCACGTACCGGACACTGGACTGTTGTGACGGAGACCAGTTTGTTTGTTTTGACCGGGATGGCCAGCCAAGGGAGAAGATTACATTAGGATACGGCGTTGCGTCCAGAGACGGCGTTGCGCTTTTGGACGACAGCCAGTCACTTGTTTTAAGAGAGGATGGGATGCTTGAACGGCGCGGATACCCCGAAAAAGACGATTATGTATTCGCGTATGGGAAGGATTACAGAGGCGCATTGAAGGCACTGTTTGCCATCTGTGGAAAGACACCGCTGATCCCGCGTTTTGCGCTGGGCAATTGGTGGAGCCGCTATCATGCCTATACGGAAAAAGAGTATCTGCACACGATTGAGAATTTTGAGGAGCGTGAGATTCCGCTGACCGTTGCGACGGTAGATATGGACTGGCACTGGTCAGAGACGCTTGATGCGCGCAAGCAGATCACAGCGAACGGGAAGAACGATGCACTGCACGGCGGCAGCGAAGGCTGGACAGGGTATAGCTGGAACACGGATTTGTTTCCTGACTACAAGCGTTTTCTGGGAAAGCTTCATGAGAAAAATCTGCATACGACGCTGAATCTGCATCCTGCGCTGGGCGTGCGGTACTTTGAGGACTGTTATGAGGAGATGGCAAAGGCAGTGGGGACAGACCCCGCGTCAGAACAGCAGATTCCTTTTGACATGACGGACGAGACGTTTATCAATGCGTATTTTAAGGTGCTTCACAAACCGTATGAACAGGATGGCGTGGATTTCTGGTGGATTGACTGGCAGCAGGGACAGGACTCAAAGCTAGAGGGGCTTGATCCGCTCTGGGCGCTCAACCACTATCATTTTCTGGACAATGGCGTGGAGCATGCGCCGCTGATCTTGTCGCGCTACAGCGGAATCGGTTCCCACCGCTATCCGCTTGGCTTCTCGGGAGATACGCTGGTGACATGGGAAAGCCTCCAGTATCTACCTTATTTTACAGCGACAGCATCGAATGCGGGCTACTGCTGGTGGAGTCATGATATTGGCGGCCATATGTGCGGCTGCAAGGATGATGAGCTCTATGTGCGCTTTTTACAGTTTGGCGTATTCAGCCCGGTAAACCGTCTGCACAGCAGCAATTCCGATACATTTACAAAGGAGCCATGGGCATATGGAAACGGTACTGGGCTGATTGCGGCTGAGTATTTGCGGCTGCGGCACCGCATGATTCCGTTTCTGTATTCGGCATCTGTGGAAGTCACTGAGAACGGGCTTGCGCTGATTGAGCCAATGTACTATGGATGGGCTGACGAGTCAAAGGCTTATCAGTGCCCGAATCAATACCTGTTTGGCGGACAGATGATCGTGGCGCCCGTGACAGCAAGGAGCGAAGCAGAAGGCATGGCAAGGGTTCAGGTGTGGCTGCCAGAGGGCACATGGACGGATTTCTTTACAGGGGATGAGTACACAGGCGGGCGCGGACATACAGTAGTCCGCTGGCTGGAGGAAATGCCGGTATTCTTAAAAGAAGGCGGATTTTTTGTTCTGGATGACCGCAAATATACGAATGACGTGGAGAACCCGAATCAGTTGAAGGTGTATGTCACAAACGGTAACGGAAGGTATACATTGCACGAGGAGCAGGACGGCACACGGGTGGATACGGTATTTGTGTCGAAGGCAGGGGAAGGCGTCCAGTCCGTGACGTTTGGCTGCGATGGCGTCCAGCCAAGATGCTATAGATTTGTATTCAGCAATATTTTGACTGGGGATGTGACCGTTTTGGCAGACGGGGCAGCATATCCGTCAATAGTGGACGACAACGGGCGCCTGAGTGTCACACTGGAAGGGATACAGCAAAATATACAGTATGAGATTACAGTGCGTTATGAGGAGCAGTCGGACGAGAAGAAAAAAGAGGCACTGCAAAAAACAATTACCAAATTACAGATGGATAACAATGAGAAAAATACTTTTTATGAAAAGCTGCTAAGCGCGGACGGGGAGGAATACAGAAAGATTGCAGAGCAGATGCCAGTACCGCAGATTGCAAAGGAAAGGCTTTTCGAGATAAGATCATGATGGAGGCAGAAGGCAGATGAAATTAGGAAATCATATTTTACATGGAGGAGACTACAACCCGGACCAGTGGCTTGATTGTCCAGAAATCTTGGATGAGGATGTACGCCTGATGAAAAAGGCGGGGGTAAACTGCGTATCGCTGGGAATTTTTGCGTGGAGCAGGATAGAGCCTGAGGAGGGCAGGTATGAGCTGGACTGGCTGGCAGAAATCATCCAGCGCTTATATGAAAATGGGATTGATACCATTCTTGCCACACCGACAGGGGCGATGCCGCACTGGCTGGCAGACCAGTATGAGGAGGTGCGCCAAGTCGGTGAGGACGGCGTTCGCAATGATGCGGGAAAGCGGCATAATTACTGTCCTAGCTCGCCGGTGATGCGGGAAAAGACAAGACAGATAGACCAGAAGCTTGCAGAGCGCTTTGGCAGGCATCCGGGCGTAATCTGCTGGCACATCTCGAATGAGATTGGCAACAATGGCACTGACGGAGGGTGCCATTGTGAGAACTGCCAGCGGGCATTCAGAGAATGGCTTGAGAAAAAGTATGGCTCGCTGGACGCCTTGAACAAGGCATGGTGGACAACCTTCTGGAGCCATACCTACACGGACTGGAACCAGATCAAGAGCCCCTCCTCGCGCGGCGAAAACCTGCTGCACGGGCTGAATCTTGACTGGAAGCGTTTTACCAGCAGCCAGCAGCTTGATTTTTGCAGGGAAGAAATCCGCGCGGTGCGCAGGTATAGCGGGCTGCCAGTCACAACAAACCTGATGGCATTTTTCCGCCCGCTGGATTATTTCCAGTGGGCAAAGGTGTTTGATTTTGTCTCATGGGACTGTTACCCGGACTGGCACAGCGGCGCGGACGAGCTGGCTACAGCGGCAGAGGCTGCTGCCAGCCATAGTCTGGTGCGCAGCCTGAAACGGGATAATTTCCTGATGATGGAGAGCACGCCCTCTGTGGTGAACTGGCGGGAGAAGAACCGCCTGAAAAGACCGGGAATGCATGCACTGTCCTCCTTGCAGGCGGTGGCGTGCGGTTCTGACAGCGTGCAGTATTTCCAGTGGCGCAAGAGCCGTGGAAGCTGTGAGAAATATCATGGGGCAGTGGTTGGCCACAAATACGGGGAAAACACGAGGGTTTTTCAAGATGTGGCACGTCTTGGGAAACGCCTTGGGCAGATTTCAGATAAAGTGCTTGGTACCTGCAATCAGGCGCGGATTGCCATGATATTTGACTGGGAAAACTGGTGGGCAGTAGAGGACGCCCATGCCATCGACAACCATATTCAGTATCAGAGAGTCTTTCTTGAATACTTTCGCCCGCTCTGGGAGCTGGGAATTGATGTGGACATCCTAGATATGGACTGTGGTCTGGATTCGTACAGTGTGGTCGTTGCCCCGCTGAATTACCTCTACCGCAAAGGCTATGCTGACAGGGTACGGCAGTATGTGGAAACAGGCGGCTGCTATGTGACAACCTGCTGGAGTGGAGAAGTGGATGATACAGATTTGGTCTATCTCGGTAAGCATCCTTTGGAGGATGTTCTGGGCATTGCGCCGGAGGAAATTGATGTGCCGGATGGCTATTGTGAGAACAGCGTCCAGTATCAGGGACAATCCTACAAAGTCACAGGGCTATGCGGTCTGGTGCACGCAAAAAGCGCTGAAGTGCTTGCGCAGTATGAACATGACTTCTATGCAGGCTATCCCGCGTTCACAAGAAATAATTATGGAAAAGGGGAGGCATATTATATTGCTTCGGCAAATGAGATGGACTTTCTGAGGACTTTTTACAAAACGCTGTTGCGTGAGAAAGGCTTGGAATGCCATCTGAATGTGAAATTTCCAATGGGCGTGAACGTAAATGAGCGCAGGACAAAGGACAGAAGCCTGTGGTTTTTGCAGAATTTTAACAGAACGGCGGCAGACGTAACGTTTTTAGAGGCATACACCAACATCGAGACAGGGGAAGTACTAGAAGGGAAGATTACGATGGAGGCGTTTGAGTGCCTTATTTTGGAGAAAGAGTTTTGCTAAGGTGATTTTTATGATATAATGATTTTAACATAATGAAAAGAGGAAGTATCAAACATGCTCGCGGAACTTAGAATGAAATTAGAAGTAGATAATACGGCATTTGGATATTATCAATCCTCCAATATGCAGGGCGTATTGATGGAACAGATCAGCGCTGAATATGCAGAACGATTACATGAACAGGGAATCAAGCCATATAGCCAATGTCTTTTGATTGGAGAAGAAAAAGAATGGATTGTAAAGACCTGTACTCGGGAGGCATATCAGGAAATGATTCTGCCTTTATTAGATACAGAATTCACAGATTTTATGATTGAGAAAAAGCAGATTCATGTAACGATAAAGGATAAATGTCTGACATCTGTAAATAAGAAGAATTTGATGGATGAATTTTATTCCGATACAAGCAGTCGATATCTTTATCTGGAATTTTTGACTCCAACAGCTTTCAAAAGTAATGGGAAGTATGTCATAGTTCCAACTGTGAGGCATATTTATCAAAGTCTTATGAATAAATACAGTGCAGCTTCTGAAAATACGAATATGTATGATGAAGAGACGTTAGAACAGCTTGTTGAGGAGAGCAGTATCAATCAATACAAACTCAAAAGTACATGTTTTCCCGTAGAAGGAGTGAAAATCCCTTCATTTAAAGGTGAGATGTGCGTTAAAATAGAAGGAACAGATACAATGGCAAGATATGCGCGTCTGCTTGCGAGATTTGGAGAGTATTCAGGAGTAGGGATTAAGACTGCTATGGGAATGGGCGCACTAAGGATTAAAGAAAGGGGACAGGCACATGACCGATAAGGAAGTCAAGCTTGTATTAGGAGGATTGCTGCACGATATTGGCAAGGTGATATATCGTCAGGGAGATGACAGGAGAAAACATAGTCAGAGCGGTTATGATTTCTTGAAAGAGGATGTACAGTCACAGGAGTGTGACAAAGAGATCCTTGATTGTGTGCGATATCATCACGCAGATGCAGTAAAAGGGGCGAAACTAAATCAGGATGCACTTGCGTATATCGTATATATTGCAGATAATATTGCTTCGTCATCTGATCGGCGCCGAAATGATTCATTGGATTCAGGTTTTGAGATCTCAATGCCGCTGCAAAGTGTATTTAATATACTTAATGGCAACAAAGAGCAGAAGTATTATGAACCGAAAACATTAGATCCAAAGGATGGTATCAACTTTCCGGTCGATGAAAAGCGAAAATTTGATGAATCTTTTTACACTAAGGTAAAAGCAAATTTACAGGATAATTTAAGTGCTCTTGAATGGACACAGGAATATATTAATTCTTTGCTCGAGGTGTTGGAGGCAAATCTATCTTATGTGCCCTCATCAACAGCCAAAGATGAAATGGCAGATGTGTCATTATATGATCATTTGAAACTTACAGCCGCGGTTGCGAGTTGTATATTAGAGTATCTTGATGAACAGAAGATTGTAGACTACAGAGAAAAGCTGTATGTAAAAGGCGCTGAATTTTACAGTGAGGAAACGTTCTTGCTGTTTTCTATGGATATATCGGGAATACAAGATTTTATCTATACGATTACAAGCCAGAATGCATTGAAAACCCTGCGCGCACGGTCCTTCTATCTTGAGATTATGATGGAACACATTATTGATTGTCTGTTGGAGAAACTCCATCTGTCGCGTGCCAATCTTATATATTCTGGCGGGGGCCATTGTTATATTTTGATGGCAAATACAGAAAAGACAAGAAGTGCAGCAGAAAAATTTGCACAGGGATTGAATCAATGGTTTCTGGATACCTTTCAGATAGCGCTCTATATAGGCTGGGGGCAGTCTGCATGTAGCGCGAATGCATTAAAAAATCTGCCAGAAGGAAGCTATGAGCAGATTTTCAAAAATATAGGGGAAGGAATTTCAGCGCGAAAAAGTCATAGATATACATCGCAGCAGATCACTGCGCTGAATATGAGAAAATATAAGAATTATACAAGAGAATGTAAAGTCTGCAAAAGAATTGATGCTGTGAATGAGGAGGGGATTTGTTCAATATGCAGTGCGATTGAACGTTTTTCGAAAAATATCTTGTATGATGAATATTTTACAGTCACTTTGGAGAACAGGGAGGATGCACTGCCGCTGCCAGGCGGATATTATCTCACGTCCGATAATGAAAAATCACTGAAAACGAAGATGCAGCAGGACGATTATTTTGTGAGGTCATACAGCAAGAATAAATTAGTTACTGGCAAACATATCGCTACAAAGCTGTGGGTAGGAAATTACACAGACAGAAGGACCTTTGAAGAGTATGCACAGGACGCAGAGGGGATTAAAAGGCTGGGGATTATCCGCGCAGATGTGGATAATCTGGGGCAGACATTTGTGTCAGGTTTTGCTAATCCTGAGAATCATAATCGCTATGTGACACTTTCGAGGACGGCGACACTTTCACGACAGCTTTCACTATTTTTTAAGTGGCATCTAAACAGCTTGTTGAGAGAAGGCAATTTTTCTATCAATGCGATGAATAAGAGTCAGGCACGTCCTAGAATGGCTACAATCTGTTATTCTGGCGGAGACGATTTATTTATTGTGGGGGCGTGGAATGATATCATAGAATTGGCGGTCGATATTCGCAGGAGCTTTGAGCGCTATTCGCAGGGGACATTGACATTGTCCGCAGGAATTGGTGTTTATGTATCAGGATATCCCATTAGTGCCATTGCGCGTGAGGTTGCGTTGATGGAAGACTGTTCAAAAGCGCTGCCTGGCAAGAATGCAGTGACAATATTACCAGACGGTATGGATCACAGTGAGATCACGGAGGCGGGAAAGACAGTGCGTGTAGGCGATGGTACATATCATTGGCAAGAGTTTGAACAGTATGTATTGGGCGAAAAATATCAACATATCTATCAATTTTTTAAAAGCTCACAAGACAGAGGAACAAATTTCCTGTATAACTTGCTGGAATTGATTCGCGGCAGAGGCGAAAAGATAAATTTTGCCAGATATGTATATATCCTGTCCCGATTAGAACCAGAACAAAATGCAGAAAATGAACAAAAGGAAGCATACAGAAAATTTTCTACGAAAATGTATCAATGGTATCAGGGAGAGCAGTCTGATAAAGACTGTAGGCATCTAAAGACTGCAATGAATCTGTATGCGTATTTGACAAGAGAGAAGGAGGAGTTATAGGATGCTGGTGAATGAACAGAATTATGTTGATGAGGCGGAGAGAGTCATTAAAGCCCTGATCGTTCAGGAAGAACGGAATGCGCGCAATATGCCATTGGTGACGACGTCAAAGCTTCGAAACCTGCTGGCAATGTCCGCGGATATTTACAATGAAGTGATAAATCAGAAGGAAGATAAACTCAGCGAAGATATTTGTGCAAGAATAGAATACCTCCGAGTGCGATTTTTATATGAGTCAGGAAGGGAAAATTCAGTCAAAAATTTAGTTGTTGAGTCAAAGCTGATGGATGTGCTCAAGGAAATCAATGGAAGCAGGAAAAAATATATATTATTCAGCAGATATATGGAGGCACTCGTAGCATTTCGAAAATTTTATGGAAAAAAGGACGATTAGAGGAGGGCGCTTATGTACGCAAAAGTTCAGATAACAGGAATAATAGAAGTGAAAACAGGTATGCATATTGGAGGATCGTCTGCTTTTGCGGCGATTGGTGCCGTAGATTCGCCAGTTATTAAAGATGCACGTTCGCGTCTGCTAATGATTCCGGGAAGTTCTCTAAAGGGAAAGATACGAACATTGTTGGCAAAGGAGTACAATACGCAGGTTGCCAGCAAACCAGATGATGATGCAGAATGTCTTACAAGGCTGTTTGGAAGTGCTAAGAAAGAACATGTAAAGAGAAGCAGACTGATTATAGCAGATATGTTTCTGACGAACGAAGATGAATTGAGAAAACAAGGACTGCAAAGTCTGACGGAAATCAAATTTGAAAATACAATCAACAGAGCAACAGCAGTAGCGAATCCGAGGCAAATTGAAAGAGTGGTTCGCGGTTCAATATTTGACTTGGACATCATATATGAAGCAGAACAAGAAGAACAGGTAGTGGAAGATATCAAAATTCTTGCAGAGGGATTGAGACTGCTTCAATATGATTATCTTGGTGGGAATGGTTCCAGAGGATATGGGAAGGTAGTATTCCGTCAGTTACATGCAGAAACCGTAGTCGGAGAACTGCCTGAGGAGATACTTGCACAGTGCAACAGTATTTTGCAGGAAGCTACACAGAGTCAGTGAGGTGAAATACATGGAGTATACGATGTACAAGCTTAAATTCCAAACAGCAGTTCATTTTGGGCGTCAGAATCTCGATGAGGGGGAGTATACATGCTGCGCGGATACCATATTTTCGGCGCTGTGTCAGGAAGCATTAAAGCTTGGAGAACAGGTGTTAGAGAAATTCTATCATGATACAAAAGAGGGGAAATTATTATTTTCAGATGTATTTCCATATATGGGAAGTACATATTTTCTCCCCAAACCAATCAAGCATATTGAGTCAGACAGGCAGGATGGAGATTCCACGGTAAAGAAGGCATTTAAAAAGCTTAAATATATTCCAATAGAATTGTTAGATACTTATCTGGAAGGAAAATTTGATATTTTAAATGCCCCTGATTTTGATGCATTTGGTCATTTTGAAATGAAGACAGCGGCATCTATTCGGGGGGAAGTCGAGACGGTGCCATATAGGATAGGGACTTATTATTATAATGCTGGAAATGGAATCTATTTGATTGTGGGATATCAAGAGGAAAAGAGTTTAGCGTTCGTGGAACAATTATTAGAAAGTCTTTCATTTAGTGGACTGGGCGGCAAAAGGACAGCGGGATTTGGAAGATTCATATTATATAAAAATAAAACACCTGTGGAGCTGAGTAAGAGACTAAAAGGTACAGGAGCGGGATATATGTCACTTTCAGCAGCACTGCCAACAGAGGATGAGCTGGAAAATGCGCTTCATGGTGCAGAATATCTTTTGTTTAGAAGGAGCGGCTTCGTTTCTTCGGAAAATTATGCAGCAGAACAAATGAGAAAAAAAGATCTGTATGTTTTTAAATCAGGTTCCTGTTTTGCGAATAGATTTTGTGGTGATATCTATGATGTATCAGATGGCGGCAGACATCCTGTATACCGATATGCAAAGCCTATGCTCATGGAGGTGTAGAATATGGAACAGTATTTAAAGAGCTATCATGTGATTATGCAGACAGTAGGACCAGTATTTGTCGGAAGTGGAAAAGAAATTATGAAGAAAGAATATATTTTCATGGACGACAGAAAGACGGTAGGGATTCCTGATGTACAGCGCCTGTATGCAGTGCTGATGAAGAATAAAAAGGAGAAAGCTTTCGAAGAATATCTGCTTGGGAAGGGGAGCATGAACTTGACAGAGTGGCTTGACAGGCAGAGAATTAAGGAGAGAGATCTAAAACCCTTGCTGAAATATGTATTGGACTGTGGGGATGCAGTGATTGACAGAGGGGGCAATAAACTGCAAATTATGGAATGTGTCAAGGATGCATATGGCAATCCGTATATACCAGGGAGTTCTTTAAAAGGTATGTTCCGCACAATACTGCTTGGCGCAGACATTATAAATGCACCCGAGAAATATCAAAGAGAAAAAGAGAATATACGTCGAGAGGCGGTTCAAAAAGCTGGCAGAAATTATTATCTGAAAAAAGATATGGATAAGATAGAGTATAAAATGTATCGAACACTCGATAGACCAAAATCCAAGCCTGAGGATGCGGTGAATGATTTGATGCAGGGATTTATTGTCAGCGACAGTGAACCGTTAGCGACGTCAGACTTAGTACTTTGTCAGAAAATCGACAGGCATGTTGATGGAACAGAGCGCAAACTGCCTTTATTGCGGGAATGCATAAAACCCGATACAGAGATTCGATTTACCATCACGATAGATACAAATCTTTGTAAATTAACTGGAAAGCTGTTAATGGAAGCAGTCAAGGCGTTTATAAGCAATTATTACAGTAATTTCTCTAAATCATTTTCAGGTATGGATGTTCCGAAAGCCAATTATGTATTGTGTGGCGGCGGATGTGGATTTGTCTCTAAGACGATCGTTTATCCAATGTTTGAAAAAACGGAGGGAATCGAGATTGCACAGCGTGTATTCGAGCATACGATTCCAGAACAAATAAACAGACAACACAAACATTATAAAGATAAACAGTATGGGGTATCACCACACACAATGAAATGCACAAGATATCAGGGGAAATTAATGCAAATGGGAGTCTGCAAGATCTTAAAAATCAAATTGAGATAGACAATTTTCCCGCGCACCTTGAAAATACGGGTGTTTCAGATGTTTTCTGCCAGTAAATCTAATAAAATGAGATAGAAAATTTCTTTCCCACGCAAACCCTGTTCTGAATAGGCTTCAATAGGGGCTTGCGGGGGAAAGTATTTAGAATAATAAAGCCCCGATAGGGGACGGAAACCTTAACTTCCTCTCATTTGTAAACAATTTTTCAACATTTAGAATAATAAAGCCCCGATAGGGGACGGAAACCAGGGCTGGCGAAAGCGGTTAAGGCAATAGGAATGTATTTAGAATAATAAAGCCCCGATAGGGGAC
>ERZ808040.898-NODE-898-length-22580-cov-6.476514_pt1 | contig 22580 bp, 26 predicted proteins | sample MGYA00380191_ERZ808040 | MGnify/ENA primary metagenome ERZ808040 (study PRJEB31490, sample SAMN06133395) | mouse gut metagenome | isolation source: J6 | host: mice | place: China: Chengdu | collected 2015-05 ...
AGGCTTTTTGCCATGTTACTTCATTTTCATATTCTTTATCTAACCAATCAACTTCATCTTGTTTCGTCAAAGGCGTTCCATCTAGCTTGTAATATTGTTCATTCCCGTTTTCATATCGCTCTTCAATTTCAGAATACAACTTTGCATAAGTTAAGCCACAAGCATTTACAACATCCGCATTATCATACCCTCCTTTTGTTTCTCTAATTTCTTTTAATATTCCAGCCCTTGTATCACTAAATACTGTGGCTGATTGTATTACTGTATGTTTAATCCTATTTATCACTTCTTCTCTATTATTTGATAATTGAGAAACTCCTAAAGTATCAAAAAGCTGGACATTATCTTGCTTTTCTGCTTCATTCTGAGGCCTATTTCTATGGAAATACCATGAACTATCTGAATTTTCAAATGCCTTATTTGTCTGCTGGCAGGTAATATATCCTGCTAAATTTGCCAACCGCATTTTAAAAGCCTCATCTAACCCAGCCAAATCTTCATCAAGTGTCAATGACTTTTTTCCTGTAAGTTCATAAGAAACTTCACGATTTCCATTTTCATGCTGTTTTATAGTTTCATTATAACGAGTTTCATATGTGTCCATTATAGATTTTATTACATCTTTAACATTATAATTTCTGTCTTTTAATGTTAGGCTGCTAATATCCCGCATTGCCGTGTAATGCTCCCATGCAACCTCGTTTGTATTCTGTATTGTCAATTCCCTAACATTTGCACAATCTGGCTTAGGTTCAAATTGGCTTACCATTTCCCGCAGCATATTTCTTCCTTCATCAGAAATAGAAAGATTTACAGGCTTCCCTGCTGCCTTTGAAAGTAAACTTGTTGTTTCTGTTTCCTTTCTTACTGCTTTTATCTGCACTTCTTTTTCTGTGTTAGCTTGCCCCATATTACTATAATTGTTAGTAATCCCCATTTCCATATAAAATACCATTCCTTTCTTTGTTATTAAAAAAGTTTCTATTTAGTTTATCGCCAATCTAAACAATTTTTTTATAGGTTTGTTGTGAATGGCTCCATTTTACGCTTCACTTATTACCTTCTCACAATTCTAATAAAAATGGCAGAACAAATTTATTACTAAGCTAGCAAAAAAATGCTGACCTGCAATATTCCAATAGTTCCATTATTGTTTCTTATTCCGTTTTAGTATTTTCTGGCAGGCTGCTTTTATAATAGAGCAAAAAGCCATTACCAAAAACACTGTTTCTGCTGCAATAACCACATTCTGTAACCTATCCATCTTTATCCCCTCCATTTGCTTCCGCATCTACTGTGATTTTAACCATATTCCATTTCTCCTTTTTTAGTTAGTATAAACTAACCCATGTTTTTCAAAAATACAGCATACCTGCTAATAGCCGCTAACAAAATTAAATGGCTTGCAACTCTTTCCTTAAAGTGTTAGGATAAACTTACGGACAATTTCCGTCCTGGAAAGGAGTACAGTTATACTATGAGCTATATCCAGCACAAAGCCGAGGAATCCCTTGAGGATTACCTTGAAACAATACTTATCCTAAGCAGGCGCCTTCCTACTGTACGCTCCATTGATGTAGCGTCTGAACTAAATTTTTCAAAACCTAGCGTAAGTGTCGCCGTAAAAAATTTAAAAAACCGCGGATATATTCTTGTTTCGGAGGATGGTTATCTCCATCTGACAGACGAAGGACAAAAGATCGCAGAAAATGTCTACGAACGCCATACCCTGCTAACTGACTGGCTGATCCATCTTGGCGTTGCTCCCGAGATTGCGGCAAGCGATGCTTGTAAAATGGAACATGACATTACCCCAGAAAGCTATGAAGCGATGAAGAAATGTATCCTATCCATTTTAGGGCGGGACTAGAACGCTGGTTTTATGGCGCATAGCATATAATGCCATGCGCCATTTTTATTCTTACTTTTTTGGATGGCAAGTGCCACTCATATCACAGCCTTAACATCCGCAGCCACAGGATGATTTTCCTTTTTTCTTACTACGTGCCATACTGACAATAACAGCTGCCACCACAATTACTAAAACCACACTGATAATGATTGTCGCCATATTTCCCATAATCCATGCAAGCATCAATACTCCTCCTGTCCCAATCATCTTTAATGGAGTATAGGGATTAACCTTCCCTCTTACCCACGCCGTTAATGTACCACTTAAATAGAATCTTTCCTCTACATCAGTGTGTGATTCCAACTATATTTTCTATCTTACCATTTTCAGTTTCACATTTCTAGTTAGTTTTGTCGCTTCCTTATATGGCCTGAATAACATATAAACCATACCACCAAAAACAACAATAGCAGCCAGCAGGCCAATAACATTCAAGTTCCCTGTAAATGCCGAACCGATCTGGTAAACCATCAACGCTACCGCATAGGCCAACCCACACTGATAACCAATCGCAAACCACGTCCACTTTGCATTGTTCATTTCTCGTTTGATTGCACCAATTGCCGCAAAGCAAGGCGCGCACAAAAGGTTGAATACAAGGAAGGAATATCCTGAAACCATACTGAAATTCGCACCAATCTCAGGCCAGCCTCCCGGATAGAGAATACCCATTGTGCCAACAATATTTTCCTTCGCCACAAGGCCTGTAATAGACGCTACTGCCGCTTGCCAGTTTCCCCAACCAAGAGGTGTGAAAATCCATGCGATTGCACCACCAATTGCTGCAAGTAATGATTGATCCATCTCCTCCTCGCCAAGCATCCGGAACCCTTCCGAGGTAAACCCAAAGTAAGTCATAAACCAAATCACAATAGTGGAAAGCAGGATAATTGTACCCGCTTTTTTAATAAAGGACCATCCACGTTCCCACATAGAGCGAAACACATTGCCTGCCGTTGGCATGTGATAAGCTGGAAGCTCCATAACAAAAGGAGCTGGATCGCCAGAAAACATTTTTGTCTTTTTTAACATAATACCAGAAATAATAATTGCTGCCATACCAACAAAATACGCACTTGTTGCCACCCATGCGGAGCCGCCAAAAACCGCGCCAGCCACCATGGAAATAAATGGAACCTTTGCACCGCAAGGGATAAATGTGGTTGTTATAATTGTCATCCTACGGTCACGTTCATTCTCAATCGTCCTTGACGCCATAATGCCTGGGATACCACAGCCGGTACCAATAAGCATTGGGATAAAAGATTTGCCAGACAGCCCAAATTTGCGGAAGATACGGTCAAGCACAAATGCAATACGCGCCATATATCCGCACGCCTCAAGAAACGCAAGGAGCAGGAACAAAACAAGCATCTGTGGCACAAATCCAAGAACCGCACCCACACCGGCTACAATACCATCATTAATTAGCCCTGCAAGCCAATCTGCCGTTCCTACAGCCTCAAGCCCATTTCCTACAAGGACTGGGATTCCAGGTACCCACACCCCATAAGCCGCTGGATCAGGTTCATCGCCATACTGTCCTATCATTGCAAGCGCAGACTCATAATCTGCAAGAGATGCTGTTTCCACTGTTACTTCCAATGTTTCGGCATCTGTCACTTCGTAAGGAAAATCGCCTGTGGGAGCTGCACTGTTTTCTTCTACATAGGCATTATAACCGTCCACAATAAGTGCTGCTTCTTCGTATTCTTCAGCAGCTTCTCCATAAGCAGAAGAACCTATGCCAAACAAATGGAAGCCATCACCGAACAACCCATCGTTTGCCCAGTCTGTGGCAGCACTCCCCACCGTCACCATCGAAATATAATAGACCAAAAACATAATAACTGCAAAAATTGGAAGCCCCAGAAAACGGTTTGTGACAATCCTGTCAATTTTATCAGAATTTGTCATTTTTCCTGCTGATTTTTTCTTCAAACATCCTTTCATAATACTTCCAATATAAATATACCTCTCGTTTGTAATAATGGATTCTGCGTCATCGTCCATTTCTTCCTCAGCCGCCTTAATATCTGTTTCAATATGCGAAAGGACAGCCTCACTCAGTTTCAACTGCTCTAAAACCTTGTCGTCCCGTTCAAACAATTTAATTGCATACCACCTCTGTTGTTCCTCTGGCAGCCCATGTATTGCCGCCTCTTCAATATGGGCAAGGGCATGCTCCACTATCCCCGAAAAAGTGTGCATAGGGACTGTCTTTCCGTTTTTTGCCGCGTCAATTGCAGCCTCCGCCGCCTCCATAATACCGTTTCCTTTCAAGGCGGAAATCCCTACCACCTTGCAGCCCAAAGCCCTCGACAACTCCTCTGTGTTAATCTTGTCACCGTTTTTCTCCACCACATCCATCATATTAATGGCAATAACAACAGGGATACCAAGCTCAGTAAGCTGTGTGGTTAGATATAAGTTCCTTTCTAAGTTCGTGCCATCAATAATATTTAGGATCGCATCAGGACGTTCATTGAGCAGATAGTTTCTTGCCACCACTTCCTCCAATGTATAAGGAGAAAGAGAATAAATACCAGGAAGGTCTGTAATTGTGACACCATCATGTTTCTTTAGCTTTCCTTCCTTTTTTTCTACCGTAACACCCGGCCAGTTCCCGACAAATTGATTGGAACCCGTCAAAGCATTGAACAATGTCGTTTTTCCGCAGTTTGGATTACCTGCAAGAGCAATTCGCATATCCATCATTTTTCCTCTCCTTTTTATTAGTTATCACTAACTCTTAGTTTAAAAATAAAGGGACTCCTTCCCTATACTGATATTCTTCTTTATGCTCTTTCTACTTCAATCATCTCTGCATCTGCTTTCCTAATAGAAAGTTCATACCCACGGACAGTTACCTCAATTGGATCTCCCAAAGGCGCCACCTTGCGAACTTGCACATCCACGCCCTTTGTTAGTCCCATATCCATAATCCGGCGTTTAACTGCACCCTCGCCGTGGAGTTTTACAACCCGGACCGTATCACCAACTTTTGATTCTTTTAATGTTTTCATTTCTTTCCTCCTCATTTTATAATATATACACTCAGACCATAATCTTCTGCGCCATCTCTTTACTAACCGCAATACGGGAATCCTTCACATTCACGATAACGTTGCCTCCAATGGCATTTATTACTGTGACTGCCCCTCCCACAACAAAACCAAGGTTCTCCAGATGTGTTTTTACCTCCTGCTTTCCCCCAATTTTTCTGATAATGTTTTCTTCTCCTACTTCTGCCAATGTAAGCGGCATCATGCAATCACCTTCTTTGGAATATGTATTAGTTTTCACTAACCATATATGTGAAACAATGGATGCCAGACTTCATCAGGCTTCCTTATGTTTAATACAAGTTAGTTTTTACTAACCATATATTATAATATGACGCAATGTGCCCTTTGTCAATGTTATTTTTATCATTAACCACAGTTTCATCATACTAACCAATATGTTAGGGAATACTAACCTATTGTTTTGTGCAAAATATCTAGTTTTTTAAGCCTAAATTTTACACAAATCAACTTTACCCAGCACTTTATGGCAGATTACACTACCATAGGCAAGCACTAATCCCTTTACCCACACATCTATTGAGATAGTATAATAAAGTTGTAACACGAAACAGGAAATAAATGGTATATTTCTATAAATGTAAAGGAAGGTGTTACATATGCCAAAAACAAAAGTTTATGAACCAGAATTCAAAAATCATAGAGCTATATTTAGAACATTTCTTTATCCACTAATAATTTTCACAATCATTTATATGATACAGCCATAATAGCATTTTCCATTCATTTTTTCTCATTATCCAACCAACTTATCCAACATTTCTATAATCTTTTCTCTTTCACCGCTGCCATTTGTCTTAAATCTCAGAAGCGGAATTTCATACAACTCCATTATGTGATTTTTCAACAAATCTCTTGAAGACTGTACCATATCCTCTTTATGGTATTCATATCCATCAACTTCAATCGCTAGCACAGGCTTTTTACCAATTCTGTTATAAATCAGAAAATCTAAATGTGTTGCTGGATTCATTGCATACTGATATTCCCGTTCATTTAATAATTCCATATCTTTGATCAACATATTCAAAGGCAAATGGCAAACAACATCCAATCTTAAATACTTGTTATTGGCGATAATTTCCTCGATCAATGAATACATCAGGTTCTCCGAATCATATTCTGATATCTTTTTATGCTTCTGCAAATATGCCATTCTTTCCTTGGTATACTGTTTATAAAGATAGTCAAAAATGGAATATATTTTACTCTCTGCCACCTCAAAATTGTTATATTCAATGTAATCTATCAAATCTGTTATATTGTGCTCTTTTGATTGCTTATTTCCAGTTACAACCAACATCAGTTTCTTTTTAGCCCTTGATACAGCAACATTGATTAAATATGGATCATCTGCAAAATCAGATATCTCATCATCCACAGTAGATATAATAATATTTTCTTTTTCCTTGCCTTGGAATTTATGCACTGTAGCAGCATCAATATCTGTTATCTCCTTGTCTAATGCTTCTACCTGATTTTTGTATGGGGCAATAATTCCGGTCTCTTCTGGATTAAAAACATACTTTGGTATAACCTCATTTTTAATAACATCTATCTGACGTTGGCTATAATGGTTACGCTCGTGATTTCCTACGACTGTTTTTACCACCGATAAAACATTTTCTTCACCCTTATCCGTTGTCATTATAATTAACTCCCCATGATAGAATTTCTGGTTGCAGAAATTAATTATTTTAGGGTGGCACCTATAATGCTCCCGTAATAATGTCTGCGTTACATTTGGCATGACATCCAAAATAGATTGTAAAAAGCTCTTTGTATACTGATATCCTTCATTCACATTAAAAGAGTCAAATATAACTTTTGCTTTGGCTTTTATATTATCTGTAACAACATTAGGAAGCTGCTTAGTGTCGCCCACAATAACAACATTCCTTGCACAGGAAAGTGCCAACGCGCCAGTCGCAATATCTACCTGTGATGCCTCATCCATAATAAGATAATCGTACACTACATCTGAATTTAGGCTGTTTCTTGATGAAAACGTCGTACTTAATATAACCGGATACTCAGCCAAAACATCATATGGATCTTTCCATAAATTATCTTCACTAAAAATCTTCCTACTGCCATTAGCTTCATATTTTCTTGCCAATTTGTCTTTTAGTACAGCCATTGACTGGTTGCATAAATCCTCAAGCAAATCCTTATTAACACCATTTAAATACTTTTCAATATCTGCAATCTTTGCAGACAATTCCACCTGCTTGGCACGATAATACATGGCTTGAAAAGTTATAATTCTCTTTAAAATATCCTGCTTATAAAACTTCCAATCTGTTACTCCATATCTTAAAAAAGCCTTTATCTTAAACCAAAATCCTATTGCCTTTTTCTCTTCCGAAATCAACTGGCTTTCTTGCCACAATACCATCCAATATGTGGAGGATAGTTTTTTCTTAAACCTTATGTTTTCTGTATTAACATCTGATTCTTTAACATATTGATTAAAATATTCCTGTTCTGTAACCAGTTGAGAAAGTTCCTGCCTTAAACATGCCAGTTTCTCCTGCTTATCAAAAACAGTTTTTAACTGACTGGATTGCTCTGCTATTCTCTTCTGCAAATCACTTGTATCTTTTTCTATTTTCCACGATGAAAAATCTGGATAATTTGTGTCCTGATGCTCCACAAATAACTTCTTATTTTTTGAACTTCCTAATGCTGCCACGACAAAACCCAAATTATATTTAACAGAAGATAATTTCTCATATACATTTTCTGTTGCCGAATTATTGTTAGATACTATCTGTACTGTTTTCCCCTGCATTAATATATTGGCAATAATATTTAATATCGTCTGTGTCTTGCCTGTTCCAGGAGGGCCCTGTATTACGCTAATTTGATTCTCCATAGCATTTTTTACAGCCTTGTACTGACTATTATTGCATCCAAATGGGAAAATCGGTGTATATTCATGCCCCCTTTTTTCATTATGCAATAAAGATGGATTTAAATACTTAGCTAATGCCACATCATTACCTACAAAGGATATCTTTTCAAACCTTTTAGCCAACAATTTTTCGCCAGTCTCTTCATTCTTAATGTCACTCAAACCTGCAAGTTGCTTTATGTATTCAAATACATTTAATGACTGGCTTTGACTAAGACAGGACTCTTTAATATTTAACTCACTCTGACGATAATCCCTTTCACTACCATCACCAAAACAAATATGCCAATAAGACTCATATGTACTTTTAAATACATACATTGCCTTAATGCCAAAGAAGTCCCGTCCTTCCTTGCTAATACGATACATGTTAGGATTCAAAACCTGAGGGTCTTTTAACCATTCTACATTTGAATACGCATAGGAATATGTTTTTCCATTATTAAATTTAACATCCATCTTTTTTGTGTATGGATTATATATACACGAAATTATATTAGGTGTCTTTATTTCACCTTTAATAATAATCATATTGTATTTTATATTCATCTGTTCCTCACTACTTCTTATCCGTACGCTGGCTGCCTTTAAATTCCTTCTCTACATAACAATTTTCGTGCTTGCCAACTAACTTATTACTTTCAAAATCCAACTCCATACTATATGGCATCCAATCTATAATTCTAAGGAGTAGGATGCTATCATCATTCCAGTTGATGTATTTTGATATTGATAGGTATTCTTCTATTCAGTGAAAACTCCCAATCACAAAATCGTACGGATATTTTATCAATTCCTTCAAACGCCTTTCATACAAATGCGGCTCACCAAATTCAATTCCCGTAACATTTCTATCATCATATTTGCATTGCTGTTTATCTCATTAAATTTACTCCAAAATGCGTCAGCTAAATAATAATCATATCCACAATCATTTTTATTCAAATCTACATAATCCGTAAAATAAATAGTCATTATTCCTTTCTTTTTTTACTTCCAAAATATAATCTTCCATATTTGCATAAAAATCACATGAAAATTCTATATATACCTTGTACTTAACTTTTTATCAGCCACTCTTTTTGCCAAATTGTACAATTCTTGTTCTGTTTGTTAGTCATAATATTTTCTACTTCTTAATCTTTATGTTACAATCCCACTATCAAAATACTGCTCCTAAAAATGAATTTGCACCCAAATTTCTTCTTTGGTAAAAGTCATCCCTTCAGGTGCAACAACCCATTTTCTTCCATATTATCATTCCTATAAATAATAGTATAATATTACCTGTAAACTTTTCTACTGCTTCATCCAAACCTAATATGTAAGCATCCTATTCCTCTCCTTTGCTCTTTCATTTAATAGTATAGATTTTCCACTTTTTTTGTCCACACTTATATACTAACACCACATAGATTCATGCCTTATCTATCGTTGTTTCATGTAGCTCCTATATTCTTGCTATTTCCTCAATGCGTTTTCAGTCACAGTTCGTAATATTAAATCATTTGTTCTAATTTCCACTATTCATTTACCTCACTATCTACAATAACTTTTATTTCATCAACTATTTGCTGAACACTTTTATTATCTGTATTGATAACATAATCACCTTCGTATGGTTTTAAATGCAGCCAGAAAAAGGAACATTCATTTTGATCTCCACGCTTTTTATGACGTTCACGCAAAGTTTCTTCTGAACAAGTCAAGGTAATGCCAATAACAGAATAATCTTTTGCTGTTATATCTTTTAATATCGCTTCACGAATTGTTTTATCCACAACAACCACCGATGAAAAAAAGACATAATCAAAACTAGAGTTTAAATATGTAGATAACGCAAACGACATTGTTTTATCACCATTTCTCAATCTCGGATCATGAACCGAAAACGGATTGACACACCATGCCCAATCGCCATCAAAATAAGCACTGTTTTCATAAGAAGTAAAAAGTTTCTGTGTCACTGTCGTTTTCCCCACACACGGAGAACCTGCTATAATAATCAATTTTTGTTTTGACATCTATATTCCTCCCATCAATCATTTTAAATTCTACAACAATATGCCTAATTATACCACTTCCATTTCCAATTTTCCACAAAATATAGGGCACAGCAACCGCCACACCCCACATTTCTTATCGTTCCAACGACTTCTCAATTCTTTATTTCTGCCCTTTTAATTCATTCTGCTTCTCATTAACTCTTTCATTCGCTCCAACTGCGCACTATGGCGAATATTGTGGACACGAATTTTCTTAACGCCCATCTGCTTCGCCCCTCGCTCCATTTCGTGATTGAGGTAGGATTTTGTAACTGTAAATAAACGTTCGTCCGGCTTGATGTCATAAAGCATTTTGATGTACTCCTGCATTTCCTCACAGAAAAAGGTTGGCATTTTGATTGTGCGGTTGCTCTTTTTCATCTTTGGGCTTGTGAAATAGAACTAAGCTGGTTGTTGATTGTTTTCAAATCTGTAGGTTCGAATCCCTTTTACAGCATTTCTCCCTGCCATTTACGTATCATTGGTGCAGTTATCTATTTTTCTTTAAAATAAACTGCAAGAAAACCTTTTGAGGATAACTCCTGATTCATTTCTCTTAAAATCTTGTATGCCTTGCCCATGCTTATACCAAGCATTGCTGCTATATCTTTTGCATTGTAATAAGTCTGTTCATTCATCTTGTTTTCTCCTTTGCGTATTATTTGTTTCTGTATGTTGTGTCTCTATATTGTCGTATCTTTTATTTCGTGTCCATATCTTTTTCTTTATTTTTTTCATTTTCTTTGGTATGCTATATTCATATCATTTTATTTGAAACACATTGCGGGAGGATAATATGACTGTTGGAGAAAATATAAGAAGAATCAGGCAGGAAAGAAACTAATGATATGGTTGCTGTCAGTTTTGGTACACTCGCCTTGATGCGTTCAGGATATTTACCCAGAATCAGAGCCGTTTGATATGAGCTTACAGATTCAGAAGATACATGATGAATTTATGGATGAAATTGGGTTAAATTCAAGAAAGGAAAAATAATTGATATAAAATAATCTGTTTTTATATCTGAATGTAAAAAAATAGAAGGTTATTTATATTTGGGGTGATGACATGGACAATGAATCGATTTTGGAAATTATCAGTAAAAACATTAACTCAACTGAAGTAGATGATAAGCTAAAAATATGTGATTTCAGAAAATTACTATATAAGGAATTACACCGAGATTTCTCTTACAAATATGCTGAACTTATTAGAAAGTTATTCGCAATCGAGGTAAAAGAACGCGAAGCTCTTTGTAGTGATGATTCAAACGTTGCAGGAGAAATTGATAATACTTATGATTGCCCACTTTCTATAATATGTAGCACCTATCTGCTTTATCGTTTGGGCGATTTAAATGATGTAAAGTCTATATGGAATGCAAAATGCATTGACTATGATTCATATTTTGAAATTGATGGTCAGTTTTTAGTAGGAGCCGGAGTGGAGGAAACAATTGCATTTCTTCGTAGAAAAAGAGGAAGAATAGCAAAATCTATTATAAAAGATATTAAAAGGTATAAGAGGCAAGGGGCTTTTGAGCAGTCAGCATATACTAACTGGAAAAATCGTATGAACAAAATGATGGACAATCTTTGAATCAAAATCGCTACAAAGCTGAAACTCTAGCTTTATGGGAGTGTAAAATAAACTGTGTATTTTCTTAAAACTGCCATTGGGGATTATATCAAATCCTCAAAAGCCTGTAAAGGCTGGAAGGCTTACCTTGACAGGCTTCCGAGGATTTTAGGATAGCTTCTAAGCAGTTTTAAGAGGTAGTATTTTGAAAACAACTTACACACTTAAACTGACACACCCACTCTCCCGGTATCTTTTCAACATTCCTATAGGATTTTCCAAGTCCCTTTTTGCCCTATCGACTGGTGTACCTGATTGTTTCACCCAAAACTCATACGCATTATATTCCCACGCCTTTTTATTTTGAATACTATAATCTATCATCTCTAAGTTTCTCCCATTACTCAGTTTACAAACATAATTATACCGTTTCCATTTATCGCTCTCGCAACTCCTTAATCATTTCATAGCACATTTTTGTATATTCCATAAACGAAGAAATATTGCTTAACATTCCTCGTTGCAATCTATGGCTTGTTTCAACTGCTAGATTAAATTGTTCTTGCGTGATATCTTTCTTTGACAACGCTTTAATATCTATCAGACCAATATATCCATTAAGTAATTCCAAGTTTACCGTTTTCCCAAATATGTCTTTAGAAATAATACATTTCCACTCATCATATGATAACCGACTTCTTTTCATAAGTTCTTACCTCACATAATCCAAATTTATAGATATGATTATATCACTTCCCATTTCCATTTTCTACCATTCCAACGATTTCTCAGTGATACCAGAATTCTAGAGTAATCCTGCGGTATCCGTATCGTTCATGGTTTTCATGATAAATAGCCCGTATCTCTTCCTTGATCTTGGTATATTTATCAGGTGCTTTGCTCTTTTTGACATTGATTACTATACATTTTCATTGATGCAGGTGTCTTTTTTATGTCTAATATATCACAAGAAAAAAGATTTCAACCCATTTATCGAATGCAAATCTCTGAAACTGTATTTTTCACGCCATTGATTTGCAGCCTGACATAAACTTTTCCATTCTCAAATTCATTCAGTGGATATTCCAACGGTTCAGAAAGATTGGTAACGTCTATAGATTTGACGAGATCTCCCTGTACCAGCCACAGGACAAGCGTTGCACCTTCTGGCACAGTGCCACAGGAAATATCTGCATAGAGCTGCTGCGTGTCTGCGTCCTCAATCGTCATCGTATGCTCTTTCACAAATCCATCGCTGGCATTTCTAAAGTCCAGCTTCCAGACATTATCCTGAGAAGAACTGTAATTCATTTGAATCATGCCCAAATTCCAGACACGGTCATTCGAAGCAGCATCCGTGTTAACACCATCTCCAGCTGCTACTCTGACGAAAAAGCCAATCAGGCATACAAGCATAAGCACCATGCTCAACACATTTGCAGCAATCAATCCAAGATGATGTGTTCCTTGTTTTTCCATCATAAAATTCTCCTTTTTTATAATCTGCGTTCCGCACGCTTCACAATAGTTCGCCCTTACTGAAACCCGGTGCCCACATGCCTGACAATTCGTCTTTATCTCGGAACGGCGCAAAAAATAGACCAGCAGTCCGATAAAAGGTGTCACCATAAAAACGATAACCGCCCACAGCACCGCATCATCGCCCCGCCTGATACAATCCTGATATACCCACGCTGCAAAAAAAGCAGAGGTGCACACTGCAAAAAGCAGAAAGCACAAAAGCAGAAGCGGAATCGTCATGGAAAAACCCTGAAAGCCATCACTTTTTATAAAATACACACCAAACCGCAGTAAAATCAACAGTACGACAGCCAGAATGCCGATACAAAGCAACACTTTATTTTTGTTTTCTTGTTTCATACCAGTACACCTCTTTTCTCAATACGGATTGTGATATCCTCTTTGATATTTGCTCTTTTTACACCCGCGATGGTAAGCACGATTCCAGCCACACCGACATAAATGCAGACACCCGCGGCAAAATAAGACAGATAAATATTTTCAATCACGATCAGTGCACAGACAGCCAGCAAAGAAAACGTGATCAAATTCAAAACCATTGGCAAATACCATAGGGATACTTTGCGCACAGCAGGTTGCTTTTGCAAAGCAGCTTCTTGTTGATACAGCGCCGCTTTGAGTTTTTGGTTCAGCTCCGGGGCTGGAACATCTGTCATTTCCATAGCAGCCCGAATCACTGCATCTATTTCCATATTCGGTTGACTATCTTTCATAACCAGCATCCTCCAATCTTTTTTTGATTAATTTTCTTCCCTTAAATAATCGGCTTTTTACGGTACCCGGCGGCTTTTTGATAATCACCGCGATCTGCTCTATAGAACAGTCCGAAAGGTAAAACAAGATCAGCGGGACTTGAAACTTTTCAGGAAGCGTTTGTATGATTCGACGGACTTGTTCTACCAATTCTTTTTGAAAATAGCGTTCTTCCACGTTTTCTTCGGAACGCAGCATCCTTTCCAATTCATCATCAAGATTGCTGCAAGGAGCAATTGTATTGCGCCGCGCCCATTTCCGCCTGTCACTTTTCCAAAGATTATGTGCCAATGAGAAAAACAATGCTTTCGGGTTGTTCTCCCAGTCAAGCGTCCATTCAGTTTCTAACGCCTTTAGGAACGTTTGCTGGTATAAGTCCTCGGCATCCGCCTGATCGGCACAGAGTTTCAGGCAGAATCTGTAAATATCTGTGCCAAACGCATCAATGCATGTTTCTATTTCCCTTGCGTTCACTTTCTCACCTCCCCTGCCTGTTCACTTTATATTCGTCATGACTTTGTCTGTGGTTCATTTTTTTGATCGAGTAGGGAAGCGTCATTTTCTCCTACTCACCGCGCGACCCGTGCGCCGCCTTAGCGGCATACTTCCTCTGCACGGGTCTGTGCAATCGAGTAGAGAAGAGTCTGCTTCCACTACTCGCGCGCCGGGCACCCGTCAGCGCTAGCTGACAATCTTCCTTTGGGTGACCGTGTGCATGAAAAAAAGAGGCAAAAACTGCCCCTTTTCAATAAATTATTTTTCCCTATAATGATAATTCTTTAGTTTCCTCCCTGTAAGAATGCAAATCAGACTTCCACTCACGCCAAGGACAAACATCATGAGTGCCGCGCCAGACCCTTTGCCTGCGCCAAAAAGTGTTTTTAATATAGATAGATGTCCATAGGCGCTCATAAATGGCTCACAGATCTGGTCTACCATCAAACCGCCTGCGAACAATCCAATGGGAATCGTAAAAAACTGGAATGTATTTCGGCAGGCGTACACGCGCCCTTGTAGTTCGACTGGAATGCTCGTTCTAAGAATCACATCCAGATTGGCGCTCATGACTGGCACAAGTATCCATCCAATGATCTGCCCTACGCACCACAATACCGGCTCTCTGGAAAATGCCAGCAGGAAATTTTCGGTGCCTAATGAAAACAGCATCGTCAAATAAATGACGCGCACCCTGTCCTTGGGTTTGGGCAGCACTGCGACCAGCAGGCTGCCAAGAATCATGGCAACGCCAGCGCAGGATGTAACCAGTCCCAGAACCTGCGAACCGCCTCTTGGATTGGGCAGCACATAACCGGGCAGCACTGCATCGAAGGCAGATGCGACCAGATTCACCCCAGACATAAAGAAGATGAGCGTCATAATCATGGGATTCTCCCGCAGAAATTGAAGCCCCTCTTTGGCGAGGTTCAGAACACTTTCGCTGTCTGCCCCCTTCGTTTCCGGGATTCTGATAAAAAACAACAATGTCGCAAACGCGACCGCAAAGCTCCCAAGATCGACTGCAATGACAAGGTTCAGCCCCGCCAGCGCATACAGCGCCGTTGCTATGAGCGGATTCAGTATCGACAAAAGCGACCTTGACAGCGAACAAAGCCCACTTGTTTTCTGATAATATTTTTCAGGGACAATATACGTCATGGCAACCTCGGAAGCCGGCTGCTGCACCGTGTTCATCAATCCTGAAACTGCATTTAAAACATATAAATGCCACACCCTCAGACAATCGAGGCGAAACAGTACAAATATGGTCATCGTACAGACCGCCGCAAACGCATCACAGACCAGCATTGTCTTCTTTTTGTCAAAACGGTCTGTCAATGCGCCTGCAAAAATGCTCATCAGCACATATGGCACATACGAACAGATGGTGAGTGCGGCTGTGCTTAATGATGAGCCTGTCTTTTCATACAGCCACAATGTCAGCGCAAACGCGGTGATACTGCTGCCAAGCTGGGAGATGCTCTGGGTGCTCCAAAGCATCAGAAAGTCCTTCAACTCATTGATTGACTGATAAATTTCATGTTTTTTAATTTTCATTTCTTTGCTCCTTTTCGTTTTTGATTGATCTAATAAAGAAGCAAAGCCTGAGGATTTCCGCCGGATGCGGTTCCTCCGTGCAGTCTCCTCAGACTCTGCACGGAGCAGTTGCAATACAAAGTATCATGCCTCTTTTCCTTTCCTGTATTTCCTACAATTCCTAAGGCTTTCTGGCAAGCTGTAAATCGATGGTATCATAGATGGTAATTTGTCCGCCAAATTGATTAATTACCCGCTCAATTTCGGCAAAAAAAGCCTTTCTCTTTTCTTCCTCAATGACCATATGATCGGAATACGTTCCCAAAAGAGCCGTGTATTCTGCGGCGTTGAATGTACGTGTTCTATGATAGAGTTTGTAGCTGATATCTACAAATCCATACTTTTCCGCGATCTCTGCCAGCTTCTTTGCGGATTGTTCATCGTACTCGCTGCCTTCGCTGGAATTTGGCATATAGATGTCATAGACCTTTTGAATCGCCTGATGAAGCGCCTCCCTGCCCTTGTCCTTATAAGGATGATTCGCAAAACGGGCAAATGCACCGCCGCTTTTTAGCAGTTCAAATACTTTCTGATAGCCGATTTCTTCTGCCACCCAATGGAATGCCGTCGCAGAATAAATCAGGTCACAGGAATTATTCTCATATGTAAAATCTTCAAACTTGGATGTCACCACTGAAAACGCGGGAAATTCCCGAAACTTATGACGGCACAACGCTGCAAAATTGCTGCCATATTCCACCGCAGTTACTTTGCATCCTGTCTTTAAGACCGGCAGTGTCGCCTCTCCGCCGCCAATTCCTACCTCTATCGCATGGCTTGACGCGTCGAGCTGCTTGTACTGAAATAAGTCTTCATATAATGCCGGAACATATTCGGGACGCATTTTTTCATACTGCTGCACTGCGGTGTCAAATGTCCATTCTGCTCCTTTTATACTCGCCATAAAACGTTCTCCTTTCCTGAAATATAACTCTTTTCTCTATAAAAAATTATATACTGGAACGCGGTAAAAGGCAAGCATGAATCATTATCCCAACGCTTTCAGCGATCTGCGGTATTCCACCATTTCCTCCTCACGCACGGTATCCATCACATGCTGTAATGTGCCAAGCACCGCGTCCCGCTCCTTTGGCAGATATGCGCTGACTGGATAAAAATTCGAGACCGAATTAGCAAAAAGATGCGTCCGTATCTGCAAATTTTGGATAAAAATCTGCAATTCCTGCAAGCGTTCTTTCTCCCCGGCGGGGACAAAACTTCCCTCCTCCGTCATGCGGTACAGTCTGGTCTCTGGAAACAGCGTGAGTGAATCCACAGAGATAAAATAAGGGTTTAACTGGCTAAAAAGCGCCGCGCTGTTTCGTGCATTGCGGCGTCCGTTTCCTTTTCCAGCCAGCCCTGTCATATAGACAAAATAATATTCGATTCCCGCCTCATCAAGCTTGCGGCACTGCTCGAGAATGTCCGCAGCCGTATATCCTTTTCCTGCAAGTGCAAGCGTGGCGTCATCACCGCTCTCTGTACCAATACTCAACCCGTTAATCCCCATCGCGCGCAGTTTTTTGAGCTGCCAGACCTCTTTGTCCCGAATATCACGAATGCTCGCAAACATTGCCATGGTCTGGCATTTAATCAAATAATCCCGCGTCGTCAGCGCGCGCAGTCTCAGATTTTCATAACTCATGGCAAAGGGATTTGCGCCCGTCCAGAATACACGGCGCGCATTGGGCTGATACCGCTTGATTTCCGCCAAATCCGCCTCAAACTCCTCTAATGGAGACATGCGAAACGGCTCATTTTGATATAAACTGCAAAAGTGGCACTGATGATAGGTACACCCATATGTCGCCTGAATAATCACAGAATCCGCCTCATAGTGCGGACGCCAAGTCCTTCCTGTAAAATGCATCTGCATCACCTCCTCTATAACTTCTATCTTATAAATTATAAATGGTGCACACTTTCTCGATACCGCCGCAGTTTTTCCTCGCTGCTTGTCCGAATCACTTCATCCAAAAATTCCAGCAGCCGTTTTTTGTCGTCAGGCAATGCATACCACATCTGAAATGCATTCGACGCCCCCATCGCCGCAAAAACAGTCGGAATTTCCAGATGTTCCGCCAGCGTCCGCATCTCGCGGTATTTCTCTGTCTCGCTCTCCTCCTTCCAGTTTCCGTTCTGGATTTCTTCATATAATAAAGAATCTGGATAAACGGTCAGCATATTGGCTCCGACAATCATCGGGTGAAGCTGATTGCAGACCGCTGCTGTTGCCCGCGCACCTGCTTCTCCACGCCCTGCGCCGGAGATTCCTGCCAGATAAAAAAAGTTGTAGTGAATCCCCGCTCTGTCCAGCCGCCTGCACTGCGTTAAGATCTCGTCTGCCAGATATCCTTTTCTCATAAAGCGAAGTGCCTCGTCGTCCGCAGTCTCAATGCCAATGGTCAGTCCGTCATATCCGGCTCTGTGCAGCGCTTCAAGCTCCGCCTCTGTTTTCAGCGTCACATCTGTCACCCGCGCAAAGCAGCCGATGCTTCTCATTTCTGGAAAATAGCCGTGAATCTGCTCTGAAATTGCCATCAGCTTTTGATAATCCAGCACAAACGGATTTGCGCCTGTGAGAAAAGTACGCGAGGGTCTGCGTTTTGGGAAACGCCTGTACAGCTCCTGTGCTTCTTTTAAATCTGACACAATTGTTTCCATCGGGGACATGCTGAATGCAAATGGCAGGTCCGCATAGAGCGTACAGAATTTGCACTGATGATGTGTACATCCCGCTGTGACCTCCAAGAGCAGAGAAGCCGCCTCATATGGTGGTCTCCATATCGTTCCTGTGTAATGCATAATCAATTCCTCCTTTTACAGATACCTTACATGGAACCGACCGCATTTTCAAGTACTGTCTTTTTTTGTTGTTAGTAGCTTTTTGGATACTATCATGCAGATTTGAATTAAGATGAAAGTCTTGTATTTTTTGTCAGAATATGATACCATTTTCAGTACGGAACCCATGACAGGGGTGGCTGCCTCCCGGGCTGTAGAAACCGGTTCGCCGGATTACATAAGAAGGGAGGTGCGTATTCATGACAGCTTTTGAAATCATTTCGATTTTCATTGGTATTTTAACTTTGTTATTTACCTTTGGCAGCTTCATTGTTACGTGTCTTTCCTTTATCATTCACTTTTGTATAGATAAGGATAAAAAGACAAAAAAATAATGCCCACCCTGCCACCAGTAGGATGGGCGCCTCTCACTGAGAGGTAAGATCCACCTCGGGATACTCCACCTTTGGAGTGGGGCTCCGCGAAGGACATCTGTTAGCGCAGATGTCTTTCTTTACATTTACTATACCACACTGAAAAAATGATTTCAACCGTAATTTTTTATTTCACTGCATATTAACAGTAAGGAACTGTACTTTATCCTGATAGAAAGGTCTGGTGAACCCAATGGCTGAGAATAAATTCAGCAGCGAAAATGTCATTGCCCGCTGTGTTCCGATGAGCAGGCTTCAATCTGTGATCGGCGGCAAATGGAAAATTTTAATATTATGGTATGTGTCTTTTTATAAAGTACAGCGGTTCGGTGAACTGATGCGCCGCCTCGACGGGATTACGCAGTCCACACTGACCAAACAGCTGCGGGAGCTGGAGAATGATGGTTTCCTTCACCGTGAAATTTATCAGGAAATCCCGCCCAAAGTGGAATATTCGCTGACGGAACTAGGGCAGAGTTTTATTCCGGTACTCCAAACGATGATGGCATGGAGTGAAACGCACCTATCGTAGCTCTACCGCTGATAGGTGTCTTTTCCATTCTAAATCTAAAAATTCCCAATACTCCTTTTCAGTTACTTCTTCCTTTCTATAATCTGCTTCTATCTTTTTTAATTCTTTTTCTATTGCTAAAATATCGTGTTCAAAATCAACACACAAAACGATTGGAAACTGTTCTACTCGCTTCAATGTCTGCTTAAAATCGCTATCCTTAAAATATTTCTTTAAAAATACAATTGTTTTACTTTTATTTTTTCCATTGCCATAGATGGATAAACGATATAAACGTTCCGGTTCTACTTGAGGATAATACGCATCAAAAATATTCGGGGTGACATGCATATCAGCCCATGTTGCAGGATATCGTTTTCCATACAGTGCCCACTCTTCAAAAATGTTTGCAGCCAGTACCATATCTTCACAAGTCTCTATTCTTGGCACTTCGCTTTGATCAAATTCTATTAATTTTAGGTCATACTTTCCCTCATATTTCTTATCATAATATACATACTCATGATCCGGTTCGCAAGTTATCTGTATGAATACTAAATCCTCTCTAAAATACATACAAAGCCAGTCTCCATCATCATATGCAGCATAGATATTATAAGGTCCATCCTCTTCATTTCTCACAATAGCATCCTTTATTTTCTCGATTAAATCAGATGTGATCTGGTCTTCCTCATAAAAATCATCACTCCCCATATACCAGTCACATTTTAATTCTTTTATATAAATTTCCATATTGATATCTGCCCCTTTCGCGTTCACAATTCATAATAGACGATATTAAATTTACTCGCGACAGATAAGATCTGCTGTGAGTATAGCATACTTTCAGTATGCTGACAGCCGCAGCCTCGAAGCGGCATATTTCCTTCTGCGATTGTGTGCATCACATGATACTGGTGGTCAGTCTTTTCGACCGTGAATATATTACGTTTACAAGGTATTCTGCGGTAATATCAGCTTGAATGAAATACTCAAGGAGATCATAAAGAGCAAGATACAGGATATGATATTCAATACGCTGCTTCGCCTTTTCGCATAAGCAATCAGGATATGCTGCACTATAAACATGATCATAAAGTAGGCAATCCAGTGAAAACTCCAAGCCAATATCTCTCTCATAACTTCATGGTCAAAATTTGTAAATGCGACTCCCGACAGGAGGATAATCAAAAAGGGCAGTATCAATATCACCAAAAAAGAACTATATAAAAGGCAGTATTTTTCTTTTTTGTAATCAGCTCCAAAAAAGCTGAATAAAATAGAAATACTGTCTAAGAACAATGTACGATAAACATCATCAAATATTATTTTTGATACGAAATCTCTCATTCATTTTCCTACAATTCCTAAAGCAAATTCTCTGTGAAATATACTGGCGGTCGAAAAGACTGACCACCAGTATAATGAGATGCACACAGCCGCATAAGGAAATATGCCGCTTCGCGGCTGCGGCTGTCAGCATACTGAAAGTATGCTATACTCACGGCAGATCTTATCTGTCGTGAGTATAACTATTCCCTATAATCATAATCTGTGCATATATTTTTGTCAATATGATCATCTAAAACTGTTTTGAACGCCCGTATGCAAAATGATACGCATGACAGATAGAATTTGCCGTAAGATTTTTCAGCAAATCCCGCCAAAAATCGGAACTCTACCACTGGTAGGTGTCTTTTTAGCGCTATTCTGATATACTTTTTATAACGGTCAGGAACGAAATTGAGAACAGAATAAAAAACAGACAGGAGGATTTCGTGATGAATCAAAGTAAAATTGGCGCCTTTATTTCAGCGCGCCGAAAAGCAATGGGGCTGACGCAAAACCAGTTGGCAGAAAAACTTGGAATCACGGACAAGGCAGTGTCAAAATGGGAAACTGGAGTTTCCCAAAGTTAAAGATACTACACCAGACATAACGACACCACGCTTATAAATACTTCTCTATAAATCGAGTAGGAGGCGGTGATTAACCGCCGTCCTCTCACACCACCGTGCATACCGTTCGGTACACGGCGGTTTCAACAGTTGACGTGCACAGACTGATAGGCTGTGGCTAAATCATAAAAGCCACTGTTTATCAGTCTTTCTTTTGTTAATGCTCTGTTGACCGCTCCCATTCCCGATACATACCAGTATTTCCTGCGGCTGTTTGCCGCCTGATGTGCAAAATATTCGGGTATCCCTAGTTTCATAAGGTTTCTTTTCTTGGTTTTAGGTAACTTCCACTGTTTCCATATACACATGCGGATTCTGTGGTACAGCCATGAGTTGAGGGCATCTATCTTGTTCTTCATATCTGCTATTCCGTAGTAATTCAGCCATCCACGCATGTACCTCTCTATCTTCTTTAATGAAGGACGTATGCTCTGACAAGACCTTCGGGAACTAAGCTCTTTCAGTTTTGACTTCATTTTCTTCCATGACTTTCCATGCACTCGGACATATACGCCCTTTTCGTTCTTTCCCAATGTAAAGCCTAGGAACTTAAAATTTCGGATTGCAAACACACTCACCACTCGACTTTTCTTTTGATTCACTTTCAATTTCAGCGTTTCTTCCAGATACTTCGTGCTTGATTCCAGTAGTCTCTTTGCAGCTCTGTCGCTTTTGGCTAACAATACGATATCATCTGCATAACGTACAAAAGCCACTCCTCGTTTCTCGTACTCCTGGTCGAACTCATTCAGATAGACATTCGCCAGCAGCGGTGAAATATTTCCTCCCTGTGGCGAGCCTTCTTCTGTTTCCATGACTATCCCATTTTCCATCACACCACTCTTTAAGTACCTCTTAATCCACTGGATTACCCTTTCATCCTTCACATTTCTGCGCAGGATATTTAAGAGTATCTCATGATTCAGGGTGTCGAAATATTTTGATAAGTCCAATGCTACCGCATGG
>ERZ808040.899-NODE-899-length-22513-cov-6.690809_pt1 | contig 22513 bp, 18 predicted proteins | sample MGYA00380191_ERZ808040 | MGnify/ENA primary metagenome ERZ808040 (study PRJEB31490, sample SAMN06133395) | mouse gut metagenome | isolation source: J6 | host: mice | place: China: Chengdu | collected 2015-05 ...
CGGTTGGCGTCGTCGTTCTGGAGGAAGGGGATCTGGGCGGAGGCCACGGACACCATCATCTTGGGGGACACGTCCACGTAGTCCACCCGGTCCCGGTCCACCTCGATGATCTCGTTGCGGTGGCGGCAGGCCACGCGGGCGCGGGCGAAGCAGCCGTTCTCGTCCACCGGCTCGGTGGCCTGGGCCACGTTGAACTCGTCCTCCACGTCGGCGGTCATGTATTCCACCTGGTCGGTGACCTTGACCGCCACGCACCTGCCGTTTTCGTCCAGGATCTTTTCCGTCCTGCGGTAGGGGGCCTCGATGAAGCCGTACCGGTTCACCCGGGCATAGGAGGCCAGGTAGGAGATCAGGCCGATGTTGGGACCTTCGGGGGTCTCGATGGGGCACAGGCGGCCGTAGTGGGAGTAGTGGATATCGCGCACGTCGAAGGAGGCGCGGTCACGGCTCAGGCCGCCGGGGCCCAGGGCGGACAGGCGGCGCTTGTGGGTGAGCTCCGCCAGGGGATTGGTCTGGTCCATGAACTGGGACAGGGGGCTGGACCCGAAAAACTCCTTGATGGCGGCGGTGACGGGCCGGATGTTGATGAGGGACTGGGGGGTGACGATGTCCAGGTCCTGGATGGTCATGCGCTCCCGAATCACCCGCTCCATGCGGGTGAAGCCGATGCGGAACTGGTTTTGCAGCAGCTCGCCCACGCAGCGCAGGCGGCGGTTGCCCAGGTGGTCAATGTCGTCGGGGGAGCCCACGCCGAAGGCCAGGCAGTTGAGGTAGTTGATGGAGGCCAGAATGTCGTCCACCGTGATGTGCTTGGGAATGAGGGCGTCCATGTTGTCCTGGAGCAGCTCAATGAAGTCCTCCTTGGACAGCTTCTCCGCGTCGCGCCTGTCCAGCAGCTCCCGGAGCACCTTGGCGCACACCTTCTCGGTGATCCCGGCGTCGGCGGGGTCGAAGTCCACAAAGCCGGACATGTCCACCATGCCGTTGGACAGCACCTTCACCATGTGCACGCCGGTGTGGAGGTCCTCCACCTCCACCACGGCCTCGTTGACCCCCAGGGCCTCCAGTTCACGGGCCCGCTCCCGGGTGAGCACCTCGCCGGCCTCGGCCGCAATCTCGCCGGTGGACGGGTCGGCCACGGGGGCGCCCAGCTTCTGGCCGGACAGGCGGGTCCAGATGGCCAGCTTCTTGTTGAACTTGTACCGGCCCACCCCGGACAGGTCGTACCGCCGGGGGTCGAAGAACAGGGAGTTGAGCAGGCTTTCGGCGGAGTCCACCGTGGGGGGCTCGCCGGGGCGCAGCTTGCGGTAGATCTCCAGCATGGACTCCTCGTAGCTCTTGCAGGTGTCCTTTTCCATGGTGGCCAAAATCCGGGGGTCCTCGCCGAACACGTCGATGATGCCCGCGTCGGTGCGGGGGCCGATGGCCCGGATCAGGCAGGTGACGGGCAGCTTGCGGTTCTTGTCGATGCGGACATAGAACACGTCGCTCAGATCGGTTTCGTACTCCAGCCAGGCCCCCCGGTAGGGGATGACGGTGGCGGCATAGGTGATGTTGTCCGCCTTGTCCGCGTTCCGGGAGAAGTACACGCCGGGGGAGCGCACCAGCTGGGACACGATGACCCGCTCCGCCCCGTTGATGACAAAGGTGCCCGCGTCGGTCATAATGGGGAAGTCGCCCATGAAAATGGACTGCTCCTTGATCTCGTTGGTGGCCTTGTTGCGCAGGTGGACCTGCACCTTCATGGGGGCGGCGTAGGTCATGTCCTGGGCCTTGCACTCCTCAATGGTGTACTTGGGGGGATCGTCCATGGAGAAGCTGATGAAGGACAGCTCCAGATTGCCCGCGTAGTCCGTGATGGAGTCCACATCGTTGAACACCTCCTGGAGGCCCGTCTCCAGGAACCATTTGTAGGACTTCTTCTGGATCTCCAGGAGGTAGGGCATCTCCAGGATCTCGTCGGTGCGGGCGAAGCTCTTGCGGTGGGTCTTGCCGTACCAGACATCTTTGACCGCTCTGGCCATATGCTGTTCACGCTCCACTTCGTCAAATTTTCCGGGCCGCGGGGCAGCGCCAATCGCGATACGCCCGGGGCGGTTGTCACGTTCTTAAATTTTCCTCTTGCGTTCTTTGTGCAAATCTGCTATACTCGCAGTAACAGGTGGGAAGGGCTTTTTATGTCCGCCTGTGTATAAAAGCAGTTTATGATACCATAATTGCCGTCCCGCGTCAAGAGAAATTTTGGCGGCAGGGCGTTTTTTTGTATCAATTCCTCTTTTTACCGCCCTGCTGTCCGGAGGCTCCTTCGCCTCCCCGGCATTTGCCGTCAGGCTCCGGCGGCGGTGCGCTTACATTAATTATTATGGAAAGGAACTGCCCATGAGAGAGACGGTCCGCCTGCTGCTGATCTGGCTGGGGATCACCAGCGTCCTGGCCTTTGCCCTGTTCGGCTGGGACAAGCTGATGGCCAAAGCCCACCGCCGCCGCGTCCCCGAGGCGGCGCTGCTGGGCTGCGCTCTGCTGGGCGGCTCCGCCGGGGCGGCCCTGGGCATGGCCGCCTTTCACCACAAGACCCGCAAGCCCCCCTTCCCCGCGCTGGTCCCCCTGGCGCTGCTGGCCCACACCGCCCTGCTGGCCTGGGCCGCCCTGTGCCCCTGACCTGCCGTACCACCATATATTGTACCCTCGGATCTGCCTGTTCTGCCGTTTTCCGGCGAGTCCGGCAGGTTTTTGATTTTCCAGAAAATTTTATCCATTATCCTGTTGACAAGGGGCGCTTCCGGGGTTACAATAGCAATAGTTACAAACCAGTTACAAACTGTTACAATTCCTTAAGGAGGCGCCCATGGCTGAAAAATCCACCGTCCTGACCTACAAGGGCCACCCGCTGCGGCGGAAGGACAACCTGATCTACTACGGCTCCATGGCCGACAAATACATCGTCATGATCCAGGTGATGAGCACCGAGAAGGATGGCTCCCTCGACCTGGCCAACAAGGTGCACCTGCAGCTCCAGCTCACCGACCCCGACCTGAAGAGCCGGGACCGGGTGGTGAAAAAGAGCGATCTGCCCGATCTGTTCTCCGCCATCGACATGGGCTCCATCTGGCTGATGCGCGCCCTGGCCGGCAAATAACGATCCCCTTTACCAAAGAAAAATTTAACGGAGGTCATTCCAATGGATTTCAAAGTCAAGGCGGTCAAGACGCTGACCGCCGCCGGCCTGATTCTGACCATGTGCACCGGCGTGGCGTTCGCCTCCATCGGCAGCGCCACCGTCACCGCCGACTCCCTGCGGCTGCGCAGTGCGGCCGGAACCGACTCCGACACCATTGTCATGGCCCCCAAGGGCGCCGAGGTCACGGTGGAAGAGGATGCGGGCAACGGCTGGTACAAGGTGACCTATGGCGAGGACACGGGCTATATGTCCGGCGAGTGGCTGCGGGTCACCCTGGAGGACGGCACCGTCCTGGAGGACGAGCCCGTCCCTCAGTCCGAAGAGCCTGAGGAGCCCCAGCAGCAGCGGGGCCTCATCACCGCCGACGTGCTCAACGTCCGCTCCGGACCGGGTACCGATTTTGAAAAGGTCTCCTCCCTCCGCCGGGGCTCCCTGGTGGACATCGAGGAGGAGCTGGAGGGCGGCTGGTACAAGATCTCCGCCGGTTACATATCCGCTGAGTACGTCACCCTGGTGGACGCCGACTATCAGGCCGCCAGCGCTCTGGGCGCCGCCGCCGCCGACATGGCCCGCTCCCTGCTGGGCTGCCGGTACGTCTCCGGCGGCAAGGGCCCCAGCTCCTTCGACTGCTCCGGCCTGATGTACTACATCTACCAGCAGCTGGGCCACCCCATCGCCCGCGGCTCCTCCAGCCAGTACTATAAGAGCGGGTGGTTTGTCTCCATGGACGAGCTCCAGCCCGGCGACCTGATTTTCTTCTTCGACCGCCGCTTCGACAGCTCCGGCGGCACCCTGCCCACCACCCACGTGGGGATGTACGCCGGGGACGGCCAGTTCATCCACGCCTCCACCACCTCCTACCGGGTGCAGTACGACAGCATTTACGGCTATTACGCCCCCTATATCGTGGGCGCCAAGCGCATCGGCTGATCGCGTCGCACAAATTTTTCCAGCCGTCCGGCCCCGCCGGGCGGCTGGATATATTAATTTTTCGTTTCCCTCTTTACTTTTTGCTCCGGCTGGGCTAAAATAACACTATCAAAGAGAAGGGGGTGGGCCCATTGAATGACATGGACTACACGCGCAGATTCAGCGTCAACCTGAACAAGGACGAGGAGATCAAGGCCATCCTGTCCTCCGTCTACAATTCTCTGCGGGAGAAGGGCTATAACCCCATCAATCAGATTGTGGGGTACATTCTCAGCGAGGACCCCACTTATATCACCAACCACAACAACGCCCGCACCCTGATCCGCCAGCTGGACCGGGACGAGCTGCTCCAGGTGCTGCTGAAGAGCTACCTGCACGAGAGTTGACCCGTGCCCGCCTGCCGTTTGGCAGGCGGGCATTTTTCAGAGAAGGAGCATCCCCTATGAAACGAGCCATTGCCGTACTGCTGTCCGCCGCGCTGCTGCTGTCCCTGCTGCCCGCCTGCCGGAGCGGCGAGGTTCCCTCCCCCGCTCCGGCTGAAACCGGGGCGCCGGACGCCTCCGCGCCGGAGCCCACCGCCACCGCCCCGGAAGATCCGCTACAGTGCGCCGAGATCATGGTCTCGATCTGGGCTGGCCTGGACCTCACATTTCCCGGCGCGGAGTCCCTTTACAGCGAGCTGGGCCCCTCTGAAGGCTACAGCTCAGAGCCGGAGCGGCTGTCCGCCTACATAGAGGGGGCCTACGGCCTGTCCCAGGGGGAGTGGGAGGCCGCCGCCATCGCCCGTGCCACGGGGGCCTCCGCGCTGGAGCTGGCGGTGCTGCGCTTTGCCGGCGAGGAGGCCGCCCTGCATGGGGAGGACTGCCTGAGGGAGTACCTCCACACCCGGGAGGGAGATTTCACCGGCTACGCCCCGGATCAGGCCAGGCTGGCGGCGGAGGGCGCGGTGTGCCGCCAGGGGCGGTACGTGGGCCTGTTCATCCTGGAGGAGTCCGCCCGGGCTCAGGCCCAGGCCAGCTTTGCCGAGATCTTGGAGACGGGCCATCTGCCCGAGCCCACCCCCACGCCGGAGCCCGTCACGGACGCCGCCGGGGTGCTGGCGCAGTACCTGGAGCTCCTCGGGCAGGCGGGGGAGGACACCTCCGGCCTGGAGCGGGTGGACGGCGGCGACCCGGACCGGCTGAAGGCCATCGTGGAGGAGGAGTACGGTCTGGCGGACTACCCCTGGACGGACGCCGCCGTGGCCCGCGGAACGGACGGCAATGCCTTTGAGCTCGCCATACTGCGCATGGATACCGGCCTGGACACGGCCATGGACGCCGTCGAAACGCTGAACGCCTATCTGGACGCCCGGGAGGAGTCGTTTTCCCGCTTTCCCGCTCAGAAGGAGCTGCTGCACGACGCCATCGCCGCCTGGAGCGAAGGCTATATTGTCCTGCTGGTCTGCGACACCCCCGTTCAGCGAGCGGCCTGGCTCGGCAACATCACCGGCGCCGGCAGCGGCTTTTCCACCATGCGGCGGCATATGGAACCGGCGCCCGCCCCCTCCGTTGAGCCGGACCCCGAATACCCGGACCGGGTGCAGTTCAATCCCCCCAATGAGGAGGATATGTCGATCTACGACACCTCCGCCATCCGCGCCGCCTGGGACCAGGGGGACCCCTCCGCCCTGTCCCAGTACGACCGGGCCGTCTATGACAGCGCGGAGCGGGTGCTGAACGAGGTTTTGGCGGACGGCATGAGCGATCTGGAGAAGGAGACCGCCATCTACCGGTGGCTGGTGGACAACGTGGACTATGACTGGCGGCACCAGGACATCATGGCCCAGACCCCCCGGTCCGCCTACGAGCCCTACGGCGGGCTGGTGGACCGCATGGCGGTGTGCCTGGGCTACGCCGCCAGCTTCCAGCTGCTGTGCGACCTGGCCGGGGTGGAGTGCATCACCGTGGTGGGCGCGGCCTTCGAGAACGACGGGGATCACGCCTGGAACATGGTGCGGCTGGACGGAGCCTGGTACTGCGTGGACGTGACCTGGGACGCCAACGGCCGGGAGCAGCTGGGCGGCCGCTATGGGCAGTGGCGGTATTTCAACATCACCAGCGACAGGATGGCGGACACCAACCACCAGTGGGATTACGCCAACACCCCGGAGGCCGTGACGGAGGGCCAGAGTTGACCTCCCCTCCCCTCCCCCCCGGCGCACCGCAACCGACGCGGCCCCCAGCGTACCCGGGGGCCGCGTTTTTCCATCCGCGGATTCTTGCGGCGGTGGCCGGCCATTAGGCCCCGCCCCCGCCCGGCTTTCCCTGCCGGAAGGGCCGGTTGTCTGTTGAAAAACGACGGCCCGTGTGGTACACTGGAGTTGAGGAACCTCTGAATAAATCGGCAAGAGCGATTTGCGATTGTGTTTATTTCAAGAAATCACAACAAAGCTGTGGCGGAAAAGATCCGCAAAGCGCCGCAGACGCACTTGTTCAGAGGTTCCTTGAGTATGGAAGCGCTCCCGCCCCCACCCGGGCGCAATTATCAGACAGAGGAGGTCATCCCATGGAAGAGAAGAGAATGGTACAGGTCACCGTGGACGGCGCCGTGTATCCCTATCCCCTCGGAACGCCCTACCGCACCATTGCGGCGGACTTTCAGGACCGCTTTCCCTGCGACATCCTGCTGGTCAACAAGGACGGAAAGCTCTGCGAGCTCCACAAGACTGTGGACCGGGACTGTTCGCTGAAAATGGTCACCGCCCGGGACAAACCCGGAATTCAGACCTATGAGCGCAGCGCGGTTTTCCTCATGCTGAAGGCCTTTTACGATGTGGCGGGCCGGGAAAATGTGGAGCGCATTTCTGTGGAATACTCCCTCAGCAGCGCACTTTTCATTCTGGCGCAGGGCGAGTTCACCCTGGATCAGGCCCTTCTGGACCGGGTGGAGGCCCGGATGCGGGAGCTGTCCGCCCAGGCTGTCCCCATTGAAAAGCGCTCCGTCAGCACCGACGACGCCATGGAGCTCTTCCGGCAGGCCCGGCTGGTCCACAAGGCCCAGCTGCTCAGCTTCCGGATCAATTCCCACGTCAATATCTACTCCCTGGACGGCTTTGTGGACTATTTCTACGGCTACATGGTGCCGGATACCGGCTATATCAACTGCTTTGCCCTGGAGCTGTTTGAAAACGGCTTCGTCCTGCGCCTGCCCACCCAGAAGGACCCCCACCGGCTGGGAGACTTCCGCCCCTCCAAAAAAGTATACCGGGAGCTGTATGAGTCCACGCTGCGCTCCCAGGCGCTGAACGCCACCAATGTGGCGGAGCTGAACACCATCGTGTCCCAGGGCGGAGCCACGCCGCTGATTCTGGCCCATGAGGCCATGATGGAAAAAAAGATCGGCGATATTGCCGCCGAAATCGCCGCCCGGAAGGAGGTCCGCTTTGTCATGATCGCCGGGCCGTCCTCCTCCGGCAAGACCACCTTCTCCCACCGGCTGTCCACCCAGCTGCGGGCCTGCGGCCTGCGGCCCCACGCCATCGCCACGGACAACTACTTCGTGAACCGGGACAAAACTCCCCTGGACGAGGACGGCAAGCCCGACTTCGAGGGCCTGGGGGCCATGGACGTGGAGCAGTTCAACGAGGATATGATGCACCTGCTGAGGGGCGAGACGGTGGAGATGCCCGTCTACAACTTCAAGCGGGGCGCCCGGGAATACAGCGGCAACACCCTCACCCTGGGGGCGGAGGACGTGCTGGTCATCGAGGGCATCCACTGCCTCAACGACCAGTTCACCTACGCCCTGCCCAGGGAGAGCAAGTACCGGATCTACATCAGCTGCCTCACCACCCTGAATATCGACGACCACAACCGGATTCCCACCACCGACGCGCGTCTTCTGCGGCGGATTGAGCGGGACGCCCGCACCCGCGGCTACAGCGCCCAGGCCACCATCCGCATGTGGCCCTCCGTCCGGCGGGGGGAGGAGAACAACATCTTCCCCTTCCAGGACAGCGCGGACATGATCTTCAACTCGGCTCTGATCTATGAGACCTCCCTGCTGAAGCCCTATGTACAGCCGCTGCTCTTCGGCGTCCCCCGGGACAGCGAGGAGTACATCGAGGCCAAGCGGCTGCTGAAGTTTTTGAATTATTTCCTGCCCATCCCCGGGGACAACATCCCCAAAACCTCCCTCATGCGGGAATTCATCGGCGGGGGCTGCTATCACGCCTGATCCAACGCGCCCCCAAAAAACAGAACGCCTTGAAATCCTCGGATTTCAAGGCGTTTTGTATGGCGTCCGGCCGCTCACGACGGCCCCGCCTGCTTCTTCACCGCGCGTTTTCTCTTTGCCGCGCCCTTCCGGGGCAGGCGCTGATATACCCTGGCCTCCTTTTTCAGGCGCAGGGCGAGGGCAGGCGTAAATACGCCGGGCAGGGCCCGCCACTTCCAGTTTTCTCCCAGGGTGGAGGGAATATTCATCCGGGCCTCGCTGCCAAGCCCCAGCAGGTCCTGGGCCTGCATCACCGCCAGGTCGGCGGGAGACGCCCAGGCCGCCCGCATCATGCCCCAGTGGTAGCCCTCCCGGCTGTTCAGCCGCAGGTACGCCTTTGCAAAGGATACGTCCTTTTTCGGGGCGGTGGCCATCCAGCCCAGAATGGTGTCGTTGTCATGGGTGCCGGTATAGGCCACGCAGTGGGTGGGATAGCAGTGGGGCAGGTAATCGCTGCCATTGTCCCGGCTGTCAAAGGCGAACTCCAGAATTTTCATACCGGGATAGCCCGTTTTGCGCAGCAGCTCCCGCACGGAATCGGTGAGGAACCCCAGGTCCTCGGCTATGATGTTCTGTTTGCCCAGCTCCTTGTTCACCGTCTTGAAGAAGTCCAGGCCGGGCCCGGGCCGCCAACGGCCGTTCCGGGCGGTGGTATCCCCATAGGGGATGGCATAGTAGGCGTCAAACCCCCGGAAGTGGTCGATGCGCAGCATGTCATAGATGGTGAACTGGAAGGCGATCCGCTTCAGCCACCAGCGGTAGCCGTCCTCCTTCATCCGCTCCCAGTCGAACAGCGGATTGCCCCACAGCTGGCCGTCGGCGGAAAAGCCGTCGGGCGGACAGCCCGCCACCTCGGTGGGCAGTCCGTTCTCGTCCAGCTGGAACTGGTCCGGATTGGCCCACACGTCGGCGCTGTCGCCGGACACGTAAATGGGCAGGTCGCCGATCATATACACGCCCTTGCCGTTGGCGTAGGACTTGAGGGCGTTCCACTGCCGGAAAAACAGGAACTGCACCGCCTTCCAGAAGCCGATCTCCTCCGCCAGCTCCTCACGGGCGGAGGCCAGGGCGGCGGGACGGCGCAGCCGGATGTCCTCGGGCCAGGTGAACCAGGACGCCCCGCCGTGCCTGTCCTTCAGAGCCATGAACAGGGCGTAATCGTCCAGCCACTCCGACCGCTGACAGAACGCCGCGAATTCACCGGGGGGATTGGCCAGCAGCCGGTCCGCCGCCCTTCTCAGCACCGGATAGCGGGTGACATACAGCAGGCCGTAGTCCACATACTGGGGATCGTCCCCCCAGTCGAGGCCCTCATACTCCCCGGGCTCCAGCAGGCCCTCTTCCGCCAGGTCGTCCAGGTCGATGAAATAGGGGTTGCCGGCATAGGAGGAAAAGGACTGATAGGGCGAGTCGCCATAGCTGGTGGGGCAGATGGGCAGAATCTGCCAGTAGGTCTGCCCGCCGGCCGCCAGGAAATCCGCAAACTGCCGGGCGGCAGCCCCCATGGTGCCGATGCCGTGGGGGGAGGACAGCGAGGATATGGGCATCAGAATGCCGGAGCATCTCATAAGAGAGTCCACCTTTCTATCAGGAACCGCCGTCCCGGATGCAGGGCGGCGGTCCGCCGTCAATGTGGTGCGGTCAGGGGCGGAGCCACGCTCTCCCCATAGATCAGCTGAAAGGGCACCACGCCATGGACGGGCGGCCGGGGCCGCTGGAGGCTGCGCAGTAGGACGTCCACCCCCTGCTGGGCCAGCTGCTGGGTGTCCTGCCGGATGGTGGTCAGCCGGGGGACGAAGTAGTCCGCCAGGGCAATGCCGTCGTATCCCATGACGGACACGTCCTCCGGCACCCGCCTGCCCAGGTCCTGGAGCGCACGGATGGCCCCTATGGCCGTCACGTCGCTCACCGCGAAGATGACGGTCAGCTCCGGGCAGCGCTCCAGCAGCCTGCGCGCCGCGGCATACCCGTCGTTGAGGGAATAGCGGCAGGGCTCGCACTGGCGCTTGGGGTCAAAGGGGAGGTCCAGCTCCTGGCAGGCCTGAACACAGCCCAGAAACCGGCTGTGCCCGATCTGAAAGCAGGACCAGTTTCCGCCCAGCATCCCAATGTGCCGGTGGCCCTGGCTGGCCAGGAAGCGCACCGCCTGCCGGGCCGCCTCCTTGTCGTCGGTGGTGATGGACGAGAGGTTGTCAAACCCCAGATCTCCGGCAATGTTGGTCAGCAGCACGCAGGGCACATGGATGTTCTGAAAGCCCGAGCGGAACAGCTTCCGGTCCCCGCCCAGGAAGAGGATGCCCAGGGGCTTGCGCTCCCGGCACAGCTGGTCGGCGTAGGCCACTTCGTTGGCATCCTCGTCCAGATAGTAGACCGCGGCATCCCGCCCCGCGTCCTGGAGGAGCTGCTGGCACCGCTCCACCAGGTCGGCAAACAGCATATTCATGGTGCCCTTCACAATGATGGCGATGGAGGCGCTGGTCTGCTGTTTCAGGTGCCGGGCGTTGGTGTTGGGCTGGAAGCCCTGCTCCTCCACCACCGCCATCACCCTCCGGCGGGTGTCCTCGGACACGTCTGGGTGGTTGTTCAGCACCCGGGACACGGTGGCCACACCCACACCGGACATGCGGGCAATATCCTTGATGGTCATAGCGTCCCTCCTTTTCAGCCAATTATTGTACCTCTTTTCCGCCCTCCATGCAACCCTTTTGTTTCCGGAAGCGCCGTTTTTCCCCCGTACCGCGCCCGCGGCCGCACGCTGGAATACGGGCTTTCCGCAATCCCCGCCCGCTGGGCGGTGGTTGCCGGGGTTATCCTTTCACCGCGCCCGCAGCCACACCCTTGATGATGTGCTTCTGGCAGGTGAGGTAGAACACGATGACGGGGATGATGGCCAGCAGGATCAGCGCCATGGTGGCGCCCAGGTCCACAGTGCCGTAGCTGCCCTTCAGATATTGGATGTGGATGGTGATGGTGCGGTACTTCTCCAGGTCCAGCACCAGGGAGGGGAGCAGGTAGTCGTTCCACACCCACATGATCTCCAGGATGCCCACGGAGATCATGGTGGGCTTCAGCATGGGCACCACCACCATGAAGAAGGTGCGCACCGGGCCGCAGCCGTCGATGGCGGCAGCCTCCTCAATTTCCAGGGGAATGGACTTGACGAAGCCCACAAACATGAAGATGGCCAGACCCGCGCCGAAGCCCAGGTACACCACGGGGATGGTCCAGGGGGTGTTCAGATGGAGCTGGTCCGCCGTGTTGGACAGGGTGAACATCACCATCTGGAAGGGGACCACCATGGAGAACACGCACAGGAAGTACAGAATCTTGCAGAACAGGGAGTCCACCCGGGCGATATACCAGGCGGCCATAGAGGTGCCCAGCAGGATCAGGACGGTGGACAGCACGGTGATGACCACACTGTACTTCACGCTGTCCCAGAAGGGGTAGTTGCCGAAGGTCATGCCCTTGATGAAGTTGTCCAGTCCGGCCCACATCTCTCCAGTGGGCAGGGCAAAGGTGTCGGTCTTGACGAAGGTGTTCAGCTTGAAGGAGTTGATGAGCACCGCCACCACCGGCAGCACGTAAATGATGCAGATCACGCTGAGGATGACGGACAGGATGGCTTTGTTTCTGCGCTCGGCGGTCAGAGATCCGTTCATTACTGCTGCACCTCCTTTTTGCGGGTATAGGCCAGCTGGGCCAGACCGAGACCGGCCACCAGGATGAAGAAGATGACCGCCTTCGCCTGAGCCGTGCCGTGGGCGTTCAGGCTGGAGTTGTTGTAGGTTGTGTAGATGTTCAAGGCCAGCATCTCGGTGGTCTTGATGGCCACGCCGCCGGGCTGGGTGATGATGGGCTGGCCGTTGGTCAGGGCCAGGTTCTGGTCGAACAGCTTGAAGCCGTTGGTCAGCGACAGGAACATGCAGATGGTGATGGAGGGCATCACGTTGGGGATGGTTACCTTGAACAGGGCCTGGGACTTGGTGGCGCCGTCAATGCGGGCGGCCTCCAGCATGTCCTCGGGCACCGCCTGGAGCCCGGCGATGTAGATGATCATCATATAGCCGATCTGCTGCCAGCACATGAGGATGATCAGACCCCAGAAGCCGTACTTGGACTCCATGACGATGGAGGTGCCGAACTTGCTGAGGATGCCGTCAAAGATCATGGACCAGATGTGGCCCAGCACGATGCCGCCGATCAGGTTGGGCATGAAGAATACGGTGCGGAAGAGGTTGCTGCCCTTGATGTTCTGGGTGAGGACGTAGGCCACGGTGAAGGCCAGCACGTTGATGAGCACCATGGACACCACTGTGAATAGCGCCGTATACCAGAAGGCGTGGGTGAAGGAGGCGTCCTGGAAGGCCCGCACATAGTTGCCGATGCCGATGGGCTTGGCGTCGGCAATGAGCTTGAACTGGCAGAAGGACAGGTAGATGCCCTGAAGGAAGGGCCAGACAAAGCCGATGACGAAGGCGACCACCACCGGACCCAGGAACAGTGGGAACCATTTCCGGGTGGACCGGCAGATGGTGTTGCCGCGGACAGGTTTCTTGTGTTTCAAGGTATCAGCTCCTCTCAGATTTCTCGGGCAGGTTTTGCGGGGGCGCATATGATGCGCCCGCCGTGCGCCGCGGGCGGATGATATCCGCCCCCGCAAGCAGAAGCCGGGGCGGGCGGAATGCCCGCCCCGGCTCAAGGTCAAAGCGTGTCGCTGGATCAGCCGTTGACGGCCTGGTACTGAGCGGCCCAGCCGTCCACGAAGGCCACGCGGACGCTCTCCCAGTTGGCGTCGGACTGGTCGGCGTTGTAGGCGTTCAGGGCGGAGGTCAGGGCGGCGCGGTAGGCGTCCACGTTGGGCTGGTAGTTGGTGGCCCAGTTCATGACGTAGCAGCCGTTGGCCGTGTACTCGGCGGCGTCGGCCAGGAAGCCGTTGGTGGACTCGGCGGCGTTCTTGTAGGGCATGACGCCGAAGCTGTCCACCAGGATGCGGCTGGCCTCGGGATCGGTGACGCACCACACCATGAAGTCCATGGTGGCCTGCTGGTCCTCGGCGGACACCTTGGAGTTGATGGCCCAGCAGTTCTCGGTGCCGCAGTTCAGACCGGCCTTCTCCTCACCGGCCACGCCGCAGTAGTAGGGGATCATCGTGGCATTGGGCACGGAATCCTTGTAGTTGGAGTATTCCCAGGAGCCCTGGACCTGGAACGCGGCCTTGCCGGCCTTGAACTCCTCGGCGGCGTCATGGCCGCCCACGGACAGGTCCTTGGGATCGGTCAGGCTGTTGTTGATGCACAGGTCATACAGGTTCTTGAAGTTGTCCATATACTTGCCGGTGATGGTGGGGGGGCACTCGGTCCAGGTGCTGCCCTCCTGCTCGTAATAATACTCCAGGTTGGCCATGTGGCCCACAAAACGCCAGTTGGAGGAGCCGTCCATGTCGCAGGAGGTGAAGGCGTCGAAGCCCAGCTCGCCGGCCCGGGCGTGGATGTCCTCCACCACGGCTTTGAGGCCGTCAAAATTCTTGATCTCGTCCATGGTGTGGCCCGCCTTCTGAACCAGGTCGGCGTTGACGATGATGCCGTAGCACTCATAGCAGTAGCCGATGGACACCAGCTTGCCGTTCTCATCGTAGAGGTTGTAGGCGTCGGTGTTCAGCTCGTTGGCGATGGGGGTGCCGGTCAGGTCCAGGGCGTAGTCGGTCCAGTCGCGCACGCCGGCGGAGTTGCCCACCACGAAAATGGTGGGGGCCTCGGACTTGCCCATCTCGGCGTTGAGCTGCTGGCTGTAGGTGCCGGAGGCGGCGGTGACGATCTTCACCGGCACGCCGGTCTCCTCGGTGTACATCTGGGCGACCTGCAGCAGGGCGCCGTCGGACTCGGGCTTGAAGTTGAGCCAGTACACGCGGCCCTTGGCGGCGTCGCCGCCGGCGGGCTGGCTGGCCTCGGCGCCGCCGGACTGGGAGTTTTCAGCGGGAGGGTTGCTAGCCTCGGCATTGGGCTTGCTGGAGCATCCAGCAAGCAGCATGGTCATGACCATGCTGAGCGACAGAACCAGCGCGAAGAGCTTCTTACTCATTTTTCATTTCCTCCTATGATTTTACTATTGTCTGGAAACGTTTCTGGTAGCGTTCTCGGGAACGTTTCCAGACCTTGTAGTATCATCATACCAACATCCCGCTCCGATTGCAAGGGGAAACTTGCCGCTTTCCACAACTTTGGTGGAACGCAAAAAAGCGGAGCCGTTTTTTTGTATAAAACCTCCAATACTCCGGGCGCAAAAAAGCGCCCGGACCCCACAAAAGGTCCAGGCGCTCAAACTGGCGGACAGAACGGACGGCAGGCCGGTCAATAGCGGCGGATCACCGCCACCACCCGGCCCAGGATGGAACAGCCCTCGCCGTCGATGGGCTGGTATTCCGGGCTGGAGTTCTCCGGGTAGAGCCAGATGTGCCCGTCGTTCTCCCGGCGGAAGGTTTTGACGGTGGCCTCGTCCTCAAACAGCGCCACCACGATGTCCCCGTTGCGGGCCAGGGGCTGCTGGTGGACCACCACCAGGTCGCCGGGCAGGATGCCCGCCTCCAGCATAGACTCCCCCCGCACCTTCAGGGCAAAGTGCTCCCCGGTGAGGCCGCCGGTGTCAAAGGTGAGGTACTCCTCAATGTTCTCCTGCGCCAGAATGGGAGCGCCCGCCGCCACATAGCCCACCAGGGGCACCTGATCCTTGCGGCCGTGGGTGGGGTCGGTGATGGTAATGGCCCGGGTCTTGCCCTCGGCCTGGGTGATGCAGCCCGCCTCCCGCAGGCCCTTCAGGTGGAAATGGACCGTGGCGGGGGATTTCAACCCCACGGCCTCGGCAATCTCCCGCACGGAGGGGGGATAGCCGTGCTCTCCGGCAAAGGCAAGGATATAATCGTAGATCTGCTGCTGCTTCGGTGTGAGTTTAGCCATGGCGCAAGCTCCTTCCAAAGTCGTCCCCTGACGGCGGGACGCTGAACGTTTCCGGCTTTATGGAGACATTATAACACAAGGCGTTCGAATTGTCAAACAGTCGTTCTAAATTTTTTGCAGTTTGGAGTGCACCACCCGCTGTCCCCGCTTCCGGGCGAGGTCGAAGACCACCAGGGCGGCGCAGCCCACCGTCAAAATGGCCAGAATCAGGATGGCACAGTCGCGGAAATACGCCTGGGGCAGGATGGTGATGATCTGGTCCCGGGCGGGATCAAACAGCCAGTTGTCCTTGCCGGGGAAGAACAGGGCATGGAACACGCGGAATGCGCGGTCAAAGTCCAGCGCGGCCAGCCCGGCCACAATCAGGCACGCCGCCCCCAGCCCCGCCCCCGCCCAAAAGGCGGGGCCGCGCCCCAGCAGCCGGGCGGGCTGGTGCCGCCCCCGGCGGGCCAGAATGGCCAGCGCCGCCAGCATTCCCAGGGAGCAGGCCAGCACCTGGAGATCCAGCTTGAACAGAACGCGCACATCGGTGAAGTGGTCCCTGCCGCTCTCCGACCATTTGAGGACGCCGGTGGAGAACTCCTCCTTGCCCAGGCAGTAGTCCAGCATCTCGTCGAAGGCGGTCTTGATCTCCTCCTCCGTGTATCCGGTCCGCTCCACCAGCCGGAGGGGGCCGATGTGGGCGTAGTAGAAGGGGCGGCACAGGATGGGCGCCGCCACGGCCCCGGTAAACAGGGCCAGCGCTGTGATAACGGCCAGGACAACGGCCAGAGGCTTACTGGTTTTCATTTGACTTCCTCCTTTTCCGGCAGGGCGGACAGGGCGATGAGCACCTGGGAGGGCAGATAGAACAGCCACATCCCAATGGACGCCGGGAAATACAGCGGCGAGGCGGCGGGCAGGACGTTGAACAGCCCCACGCAGATATCGCAGCCCGCGAACAGGGTCAGGCCCAGGGCAAAGGCGCGCCAGCGCACCCCTCTCAGCGTCCAGGCCAGCAGGGCGTTGGACGCCAGCTGAGAGAAGTACAGCGCCGCCGCCAGATTCAGCGGAGAGGCCATGTTCAGGGCGTACACCCCCGCCCCCAGCCCCAGCGCCAGCCCGGAGCGGACCGGCCATCCATCTCCCGCCCCCGCCCGCCGCAGGCGCAGGAAATAGACGGTCTGGACGCACAAAAACAGGGCGATTCCGGCGGCGTAATGGTCGTTGCGCACCAGCAGGAACCAGTCCGCCCCGGCGGTGAGGGCCAGCGCGAGGGGAACCAGCCGGTCCCCGCCGGTCAGGGCAAAGGCCAGGCACAGCAGAATCCCCGCGTACTTGATGGAGACGGTCTGCCCCCCCTTCCCCGTCAGGTCCAGAATCAGAAAGGCGGCGTACACCACCCCCTCCACAGACAGAAACGTGCTGGTGAGGCCGTACCCGGGCCGTTTACCCATCGCCGTCACCCTCCGGACCGGACAGGTCCCGCTTGATGCCGGACACCACCTGATGGAATTCCTCCACGGTGCAGATTTTGCAGGCCCGCTCCTTCCAGTAGGCGGCATAGGGCACCCCCTTCAGGTACCAGGCCAGGTGCTTGCGCATCTCCAGGCAGGCGATCTTCTCCCCCTTGTGGGCCAGCGCCAGCTCAAACTGGCGGACCGCGGCGTCCATCCGCCGGGCCAGCGGCGGCAGAGGCGGGACCTCCCTCCCCTCCAGGGCGGCGGCGCACTGCTCCATCAGCCAGGGGTTGCCGAAGGCCCCCCGGCCCACCATGGCCATGTCCGCCCCGGTGACCTTCAAAATCCGCACCGCGTCCCTGGGGGCAAACACATCCCCGTTGGCCATCACCGGGATGGACACCGCCTCCTTCACCGCCCGGATGTAATCCCAGTTGGCCGCGCCGGAGTACATCTGGGTTTTGGTCCGGCCGTGGACCGCCACGGCGGACACGCCGGCGTCCTCCATCCGCTTGGCGAACTCCACGCAGTTGATGGAGCCCTTGTCCCAGCCCAGGCGGAACTTGACGGTGACGGGCCTCCCCCCCGCCCCCCGGACCACGGCGGCGGCCACCCGGGCGGCCTTGTCCGGGTCCCGCATGAGGGCGGAGCCGTCCCCTGAGTTGGCCACCTTTGGGACGGGACAGCCCATGTTGATGTCGATGATGTCCGCCCCGGACCGCTCCAGGGCCAGAGCGGCACCCTTCTCCATGAAGGGCTCGTCGCAGCCGAATATCTGAACGGCGGCCGGATGCTCCCCCTCCCCCAGCTCCAGCAGGGTCGGGGTTTTTTTGTCCCCATAGCACAGGGCCTTCGCGCTCACCATCTCGGTGACGGTGTAGCACCCGGACAGCTCCCGGCACACCGTGCGGAAGGCCAGGTCGGTGACTCCCGCCATGGGGCCCAGGGCCAGCCGGGTGTTCAGTTCTACCGTGCCAATTTTCATGGAATACGCTCCTACCTCGTAAATTACCCTATATCATACCAAATTCCGCCTAAAAAGGCAAGACAGGTTGCGACGCGCTTTTTGTGGCGGACATTTTATAATGAATGAAGTTTCCATAATGTGGAGTTTTATACTTGTGATACCACCACGGAGGGATGCGTCATGACGGCAAACGAGGGGACCAGACGGGAAAAACGGGGGCGGGGACTGTCTGTCCCCGTGATCATGCGGATGAGCGACTGTGCGGTGCGGTTCCTGCTGGCGGCGGTGCTGGCCGGGGCGGAGCTGATGGGGGGGCACTCCCTCTTCGCCCTGTCGCTGGTGGCGGTGTGCCGGCCCGGGGCGGAGGGGCTGGCGGCGCTGTTCGGGGCCGCGCTGGGCTATCTCTCCTTCCGGGGGGTGGTGGAGGGCCTGCGGTACATTGCCGCCTCCATGATGATATACGCCGTGACCCTGGCGCTGGGCGAGTTCGAGCTGTACCGCCGCCCCTGGTTCATGCCCGCCGCCGCGGCGGCCCTCAACGGGGTGGTGGGCTTTGTCTACCAATCCGCCGCCGGGTGGAGCCGGGGGGCGGCGGTGGGATTTGCCACGGAGGTGGTGCTCACCGCCGGCACGGTGTGCCTGTACCGCGCCGCCTTCGACCTGTGGGACACCCGCCGCCCCGGCGGCGAGGCGACCCCCCGCCAGCTGGCGGGGGCGGTCACCCTGGCGGCCACCCTGCTGATGACCCTCACCCGGGTGACGGTGGCGGGAGACTGGTCCCTGGGCCGGGTGCTGTGCGTGCCCATCGTGCTGGCCGCCGCCTGGCGGGGCGGCATCGGCATGGGGGCCGCCGCCGGGGTGGCGGCGGGGCTGGCCATGGGCTTTTCCTCCGGCCTGCCCGCCTGGTACACCCTGGCCTATGCCCTGCCGGGGCTGGTGGCGGGCATCTTCGTCAAACAGCACCGGCTGATGTGCGCCGCGGCCTATGTCCTCAGCGGCGCGGCGGTCATCCTGTGGACCTGGGAGCTGGGGCCGGGCCGGGGGGCGGCCTGGGAGCTGGCTGCGGGCGCGGCGGTGTTCCTCCTCCTGCCGGACAAGCTCCTGCGGCGGCTGTCCGCCCTGACCAGGCAGGAGGAGCCGGAGGACGAGGGCGTCCACGCCCGGCAGTTCGCCGCCGGACGCCTTCAGCAGACGGCGGAGGCCTTCCGGGCGGTATCCGGCGGGCTGCGGGCGGCGTTTCAGTCGCCTGCGGTCCCCAACGACGCGGACGCCGCCCGCATCTTCGACCGGGCGGCGGACCGGGTGTGCGTCAAATGCAAGCAGAAGGAGCGGTGCTGGCAGCGGGAATACCAGGCCACCAAAACCGCGCTGGCCGACGCCCTCCCCCCCATGCTGGACCGGGGGACCGGCGCCATGGAGGACTTTCCGCCCCATTTTTCCAGCCGGTGCATCCGCTTTGAGACGTTTCTGGTGGCCGCCAACGGGGAGCTGTCTGCCCTGCTCCACCGGCGGCGGTACGACAGCCGGGTGCGGGAGAGCCGGGCGGCGGTATGCGCCCAGTACGGCCACATGGCGGCGGTGCTGGACCGGGCGGCGGCGGAGCTGGCCCAGGAGCCCGCTGTGGATGTGCGCCGCCAGCGGCTGGTGAAGCAGCGCATGGCCGCCCTGGGTCTGGAGGGCCGGTGCGCCGTGTGGTCCGATGCCTACGGGCATCTCCAGCTGTCGGTGGACGGCCCCGGCGCGGAGCAGCTCAGCCGGGAGGGGGAGATCGGGCGGCTGTCCGCCATTCTGGGCTGTCCCCTGCGGGACGCCGACAGCCAGCGGGGCCGGGCCCGTCTCAGCCAGAAGGAGCCGCTGATGGCCGTTGCCGGAGTGGCCGGAGCCGACAGGCAGGGCCAGCCCATCAGCGGCGACGCGGGGATGTGGTTCAAGGACGGCGCGGGACAGCTGAACTTTCTCCTGTGCGACGGCATGGGCAGCGGCTCCGCCGCCCGGGAGGACAGCGAGAACGCTCTGCGCCTGCTGGAAAAGTTTCTCCGGGCGGGGCTGCCTCCGGAGGAGGCCCTGAACACCGTGGGGGAGGCCCTGGCCCTCCGGGGCGAGGAGGAGGGGGGCTTCACCACAGTGGACCTGCTGCAGGTTGACCTGTTCAGCGGGGCCGCCGCGGTGTACAAGCTGGGGGCGGCCCCCACCTATATCCGGCGGGGCGGCGGCGTGGAGCGGCTGTGCGGCGAGTCGCTGCCGGCGGGCGCGGCGGAGGCCGGGGCGGAGGCTGGCCCGGACGCCTTCCGCCTGTCCCTGGACGCGGGGGACTGCGTTGTGCTGGTGAGCGACGGGATCACCACCGGCCGGGAGGACCGGTGGCTGCGCCGGCTGCTGGCGGAGTTCGACGGTCTGTCCCCCCAGGCCCTGGCGGCGGACATCCTGAAGGAGAGCGGGCAGAGATCAGGCAGCGGAGACGACCGCACGGTGATCGCCATCAAGCTGGACGTGAGGCAATAAGGCGGCGGCGCATGGTTTTCCATGCGCCGCCGGTATTGTTCCGGCCCTGTCCCCATGGCGGGCAGGCCGGAGAAATGGGAATAAACCTCTGAACGGCACACCATTTGCCGCCTCTTTACATAGATTGAAGTGAATCGAACGGCGGGGCCGCCCGGTGCGGTCCCGCCGGAACTTGGAGGAGGCTTTTGGATGGCCAACATACAATACTTCCTGGGCGGCAACACGCCCGCAGGTTTTTATTCCCTGTACCACCAGCTGTCCGACCCCGACCGCATCCGTGCGCTGTACATCATCAAGGGCGGGCCCGGCAGCGGCAAATCCACCCTCATGCGCCGGATTGAGCGGCACGCCCATGCCGCGGGGCTGGAGACGGAACAGGTGCTGTGTTCCGGCGACCCGGACTCTCTGGACGGGCTGGTGCTCCCCCAGCTGGGAGCCGCGCTGGTGGACGGCACCGCGCCCCACGTGGTGGAACCCCAATGTCCCGGCGTAGTGGAACGCTACATCGACCTCAGCGGCTTTTACAACCGGGAGGGGCTTCAGCCACTGAAGGAAGATATCCTGGCCGCCACCGCGGAGTATCAGGGGCACTATAAGCGTGTATACCGCTGTCTGGGCGCGGCGGGAGAGCTTCGGCGGGACATGAACGAGCTGCTGGACACGCAGGAGGTCCGGCGCCGCCTGGCCAGACGGGCCGCCGGCATCATCGGCCGGGAGCTGAAGGGGCCTGTCCGGAGCGAGGGCGCCCTTCGCCAGCGTTTTCTCTCCGCCGTCACCCACAAAGGCGCCTTCACCCTGTGGAACACGGTGGAGGCCCAGGCGGACCGGGTGTACGAGCTGGCCGACAACTACGGCCTGGCACACCACATGCTCAACCCCATCCTCACCGCCGGTCTGGCCGCAGGCCACAGCGCCGTGGCCTGCCCGGACCCCATGGCCCCCGACCGGCTGGCCCATGTGCTTTTCCCCGATCTGTCGCTGGCCTTTGTCACCTCCACCCAGGAAGACCCATGGCCTCACCGCGCCTACCGCAGGCTGCGTCTGGACGCCATGGTGGATGGCGATGTATTCCGCCTGAACCGCCCCCGGCTGCGGTTTACCCGGCGGGTGGCGGCCGCTCTGCTGGAGGAGGCCGTGTCCGGTCTGGCTCAGGCCAAGGCGGCCCATGACCGGCTGGAGGCGCTCTACAACCCCTATGTGGACTTCGACCAGTCGGCGGAGCTGGCCGACCGGACCGCGGACCAGATTCTGGCCCTGGCGGACAAATAGAGGGACGGGGAGAACCCGGCATGCCAGCGGCATAGTCCGGATTCTCCCCGTCCGGTTGATCTATTGGGACCGTCGGACAGTTTACATCCATGGAACAGAACTGACTTTGGTGCATTCAAACCGGAAGGTCAGTACGGCCGGTGGAACAGTTTACAGCCAATCGGACAACACTTCATCAAAGGTGGCGGGCGTCACGCCGTTGCGAATCATCAGATCACTGAGCGCGTCAATGCGGGCTGCGCTGCAGGTCACGTTTTCTGCCTGCGCCTGTGGACCGCCCTGCTCCGACACCCTGATTCCGTAGCTCTCGCAGGCGTAAGCCCCCACATCCATCTCCCCAATCAGAATGAAGTAGTCGTAGCGCCGGGCCGTACCTTTCTGGTCGATCAGTTCCACTGTCTCTACAAAAAGTTCCCGCACGGAGTTCATTCACCTCTCTTTCCTGATTCCATTATCCATACTGTAATCATTTGTTGCAAGAGAAATAAATCGACACAAATCGACAAGATTCGCCGCAAATACAATATGTGGAAACACTGGATGACACTGGAATACCAGCACTGGTCAGCCCACATATTTCCGCGTAAAATTTGGGCAGAAGTGCACAAAAACCCGGAGCGAAACAACAGTTCGCCCCGGGTTTTTTAACGGAATAAAGTTTCTGGGAATCATTCGCGGTCCCTGTTTGCCCCCGAGTACGACTCAGGCGCATTACGACAGGATGTAATCGTTACAGCTCGTCCACCGCGGTCTTGGTGCGGTCGGCATTGTAGACATAGAAGCCCTTGCCGGACTTCACGCCCAGATTGCCGCCCCGAACCATCTTGCGGATCAGCGGGCAGGCGCGGTACTTGCTGTCGCCGGTCTCGTTGTACAGCACGTCCATGATGGCCAGGCAGATATCCAGGCCGATGAAGTCGCCCAGCTCCAGGGGACCCATGGGATGGTTGGCGCCCAGCTTCATGGCGGCGTCGATGCCGGCGATGTTGGACACGCCCTCCATCTTGATGAAGGCGGC
>ERZ808040.900-NODE-900-length-22485-cov-4.239870_pt1 | contig 22485 bp, 18 predicted proteins | sample MGYA00380191_ERZ808040 | MGnify/ENA primary metagenome ERZ808040 (study PRJEB31490, sample SAMN06133395) | mouse gut metagenome | isolation source: J6 | host: mice | place: China: Chengdu | collected 2015-05 ...
AGGTTCTTCGCGTTGCATCGAATTAAACCACATGCTCCACCGCTTGTGCGGGCCCCCGTCAATTCATTTGAGTTTTAGTCTTGCGACCGTACTCCCCAGGCGGTCTACTTATCGCGTTAGCTGCGCCACTAAAGCCTCAAAGGCCCCAACGGCTAGTAGACATCGTTTACGGCATGGACTACCAGGGTATCTAATCCTGTTTGCTCCCCATGCTTTCGCACCTCAGTGTCAGTATTAGGCCAGATGGCTGCCTTCGCCATCGGTATTCCTCCAGATCTCTACGCATTTCACCGCTACACCTGGAATTCTACCATCCTCTCCCATACTCTAGCCAACCAGTATCGAATGCAATTCCCAAGTTAAGCTCGGGGATTTCACATTTGACTTAATTGGCCACCTACGCGCGCTTTACGCCCAGTAAATCCGATTAACGCTTGCACCCTCTGTATTACCGCGGCTGCTGGCACAGAGTTAGCCGGTGCTTATTCTGCGAGTAACGTCCAAGCATCTTGGGTATTAACCAAGAGCTCCTCCTCCTCGCTTAAAGTGCTTTACAACCAAAAGGCCTTCTTCACACACGCGGCATGGCTGGATCAGGGTTCCCCCCATTGTCCAATATTCCCCACTGCTGCCTCCCGTAGGAGTCTGGGCCGTGTCTCAGTCCCAGTGTGGCGGATCATCCTCTCAGACCCGCTACAGATCGTCGCCTTGGTAGGCCTTTACCCCACCAACTAGCTAATCCGACTTAGGCTCATCTATTAGCGCAAGGTCCGAAGATCCCCTGCTTTCTCCCGTAGGACGTATGCGGTATTAGCATCCCTTTCGAGATGTTGTCCCCCACTAATAGGCAGATTCCTAAGCATTACTCACCCGTCCGCCGCTGAATCCAGTAGCAAGCTACTTTCATCCGCTCGACTTGCATGTGTTAAGCCTGCCGCCAGCGTTCAATCTGAGCCATGATCAAACTCTTCAGTTTAAAATCAGTAGTGCCTAAAGGACACCAATCTTGGCTCATCAATTTTCTGACAAATATTTCTCAAATAAACTTCGAGTAATTTCTACCATCAATCAATGAAAATAATTTCGATCGATCAACCAGTAAAAATCCACACAAGTTGTTCTTCATAATCTCTTAATGATCTTTCTAACACCTCGTCAGTGCCAGAAGCTGGACTTCGATAAACTTAACAACTCAGCACTTCGTGCTTCGTTCGTTTCCGTCTATCTCGTCGGTATGGGTGCATTCTAGAGGATTTCAGAATCATTGCAACCCCCAATTCACTATATTTTTCACGTATGTCTTTTTTTTCTACAAAAAATCCTAAAAAATCGCTTTTTTATCTAATTTTTAAGCGTTTTTATGCAATAAATGCACTAAACACGCCATTTTATTTTTATGAATCTAAAATTAATTAGACTTAAAAGCTATCAAAATAAGAATTAAAACCAGAGTTTTTGAGTTCCTAGCGCTAAATTCTGTTTTTTCATTCGGTTTAATGACCAGAACCAGCGCCAAATCTTGAAAGAGAGCTTGAATCGATTATTCTGATTTAGCTTGCTAGCATTATTGGCATGTGTTGAATGAAAATTTTATAGAGTGACCTCACTTTCTTGCTTTATATAGACATCATGCAATTTGTTGGTTCTGATTATCCCGGCACATCTATCCCTCCCCTATAAAGCACATTTTAGCAGCTTCATTTTATCCAGCGACTTTTCCAATCTCCTAACCTAAAGCAGTGTTGCATCACGTCTATAATCCTGTTTTCTCAGCTTGATAGTCTTCAATGATAAAAAACAGTTTCGCGCATCGCGATAAACACCCCTCAATCAGGAAAATACAAAGCAATACACAGCCAGAATGAGCTGCCTAAACAAGTGCTAGACACAGAGATCACACTGCTGTTTTTGTTTGGCCGACTGCTATTCAAGTAACAAACTTAAAATACGCTTCGTGTCTTCATCAAAAACATCTTCTGTTTGCTACCAATACATCTAATAAGGTTCTTGCATAAATCATTTTTGCATCACGACACAACACTGCTGCGCAAGGGAGAGGTTTTTCTAAGAAATCCCCTCATTCTCTTGTGAAGCAATACTTCTCATCTCAGAGAAAAAAAGAACTATCAATATCCATTCAAATATGAATATAAGGATCATTTTTTGATTTATGAAAGAGCTCTAATCATCTCTAATTTGTTTTTATATTGTGGTTTTCTAGGCGCTAGCCAAGCTTTAGCCAATAAAACAATGCTTTATTAGAGAAGGAATTTGGACTGGAATGCTTTAAGAAAAGTGCTATTTACAGCTTTAAAGCTTCGGAATGAAATCGCTACAAATAAAAAAGGAAGAGATCTCTCCCAAAATCTCCTCCTTAGAATTGAATCTTTACCCGATCCATTATGTCATTATTATAGTTATTCACTTTAAAGCTTAAAAAAGAGTCTCTTGGGGAAGAGACCTTATAAATTGTGGAGTTGTCTTATTATCACCCTCTAGATGCTTTGAACCAATTCTCTAGATGAATAAATCCTATAGATAATAAACCCGAAAAGCAAGCAATTTGGGAAAATTTAACTCTTGTTTTTATAGGGTTTTTTTTGAAGTTGCTTATTTGCTTTATGAATATAGAACATCAATAAAAAAGCAGACCGAAGCCTGCTTTTATTTCAATAACTTATCAATTTTTTAATCGGTGAAAGTAACTTTCGCAATCGCTTTTTTGCTGGCCTGAACGATCAAGGTCAGATTTTCCTTAACCGAATAAGAACTATCTACAGTGTGCCAATCCACTTTCACCGCGCCACGACCTAAAGCATCTTTGGCTTGGGCCGCATTCTTGGTCAAACCTGCTTCACGTAAAATTGAAGTAATAAAGATTTCACCACCAAACTCACCACGTGAAATAGTCACTTCTGGCGTACCTTCCGGTAATTCACCCTCAGTAATGATATTACCTGCACCTTTATGTGCATGCGCAGCAGCGTCGCTTCCGTGGAAACGCTCAACCAGCTCCAGCGCAAGAATCTTTTTCACCTCTTGAGGATTACGGCCTTCAGCAATTTCTTTTAGCAACTGCTGAATTTCTTCAATTGATTTAAAGCTGAGCAGATCAAAATAACGCTCAATCAATGCATCCGGCATTGAAAGCACTTTTTGATACATCGCACCTGGCGCATCAAATACACCAATATAGTTGCCTAAAGATTTAGACATTTTATTCACGCCATCTAAACCTTCAAGAATAGGCACCGTAATACACACTTGTGCTTCCTGATCATAACGACCTTGTAGCGTACGCCCCATCAACAGGTTAAAGGTCTGGTCTGTACCGCCCAACTCTACGTCCGCTTCTAAAGCCACCGAATCATAACCTTGTACCAATGGATACAAGAATTCGTGAATCGCGATCGGCTGTTGACTGTTATAACGCTTGGTAAAGTCGTCACGCTCCAACATACGCGCCACAGTTTGCTGTGATGCCAATTGAATTAAATCAGCCGCGGTTTTTTGTGCAAACCATTTCGAGTTAAATACAACTTTGGTTTTGTTTGGATCAAGAATTTTAAACACTTGTTCTTGATAGGTTTTTGCATTTTCTAAAACTTGTTCACGTGATAATGGTGGACGTGTAGCACTTTTACCTGTTGGATCACCGATCATCGCCGTGTAGTCACCGATCAGGAAGAATACTTCGTGGCCCAAATCCTGAAATACTTTTAACTTGTTGATGAGAACCGTATGACCTAAGTGCAGGTCAGGCGCAGTTGGGTCAAAACCTGCTTTAATTTTTAATGGACGATTCTTTTTTAATTTCTTAAGAAGGTCTTCTTCAGAAATAATTTCATGGGTGCCTCGTTGAATGAGGGCAAGTTGTTCTTCAGCCGGCAGGAAATTTGACATCACAAAATCCAATACATCAGTTACTCAATTTGTGCGATATACTAACACTTTTTCAGCATATTGCAGGCTTAAGAATAACCATGACAGCGATCTATATTGGGGTAATGACCGGCACAAGCATGGATGGTGTCGATATTGTTGCTGCTTCTTTTGATCCTTTACAGCTTCATGCCACACTCACTTTGGCATTCGATCCTGACCTCCGGCATGAGCTGATGGCACTGACTTTGCCCGATGACAATGAAATTGACCGTATGGGCAAGGCCGATGTGGCCTTGGCAGAAATGATTGGTCATGGTATCAACCAACTGATTGAAAACAACCAGTTAGATAAATCTAAAATTAAAGCCATTGGCTCACATGGTCAGACCATCCGCCATCGCCCTGAGCATGGTTTTACCCTGCAAATTGGTGACCCCAATATTATTACCGAAATCACCCAGATTCCGGTGATTTCAGATTTCCGTCGTCGTGATTTGGCGGCGGGCGGTCAAGGCGCACCATTGGTGCCAGCCTTTCATCAGGATATTTTCCAGCATGACAGCATTCACCGGGTAATTTTAAATCTGGGTGGAATTGCCAATGTCAGCCTGTTACCTGCCGGAAAGCCTGATGATGTTTATGGCTTTGATACAGGGCCGGCCAACATTCTGATGGATGCCTGGTGCGCGCGTTATACCGGCCAGCCTTATGATGAAAATGGCAATTGGGCCGCTTATGGTACGCCGATTCGCAGCCTGCTGGATCGTTTACAGTCACACGAATTTTTCTCTAAAGAACCGCCTAAAAGTACCGGCCGTGAAGACTTTAACCTGGAATGGCTGGATGAACAGATTGCCGACTGGCGCAATGACCTGCAATACGATGAACTGGAAGATACCCCGGAAAATGTGCAGGCGACCTTATTAAAGCTCACTACCCGTGCCATTAAAAAAGCCATTTATCGTTCTGGCATGGATACTGGACAAGTTTTCGTGTGTGGTGGTGGCGCTTATAATTCTTATTTACTTGAGCAACTGCGCTGGCGCTTACGCAAACATGAATGGAGCATACAAACCACGGCTGATTTGGGCCTCAGTCCGACCTGGGTAGAAGCCACTGCCTTTGCCTGGCTGGCAATGCGTTTTATCAAGCAACTCAGTGGTAACCTGCCAGCGGTGACCGGTGCTTTAGGCTACCGTGTTCTGGGAACCATTACTGCTGTTTAAACCCGACCAGAGCAATCTAAAGTTATAAAAAAGGTCTGCATTTATGCAGACCTTTTTCCATTTTCAATATTCTTTATTGCATTAAATTTTTGGCATTTTCATTTCTAAAGGCCCGCAAAATCTGCTGACCGGCACGACCTGTAGGACTTAAGCCCAAACGCTGCTGTTCCTGACGAATCGCTTGACGGGTTTTATCACCAATCAGACCATCCACCGCACCAATGTCATAGCCACGATTTAGTAAAAATTGCTGAATCTCGCGACGTTCTGAACGCGATGTACCCACGTCATCGGTTGGCCAAGATGTGCTGAAGCTCCCTTTACCCTGTAAACGATCAGATAAATGCGCAATCGCCAAGGCATAACTTTCTGCTGCATTATAGCTATAAATGGCATCAAAGTTTCTAAAGACCAGGAACACCGGGCCATTTGGGCCGGCAGGCGCAAGCAAGCCAGCTTGAGAAGACGCTGATAAATTCCCTTGAATTAAAGGGGAACCATCGGCACGCACTACACCACGGCTAATCCAGCTATTCAGTGATTTTTTATTGCGACGGCCTTCATTTGAGATTGACATGCCTTGCGGGATTTTTACTTCAAAACCCCAAGGCTGTCCGGTCTGCCAACCACGCTTGCTTAAAAAGTTGGCGGTTGATGCCAAAGCATCGGGAATACTCGAAACCAGATCACGGCGGCCATCGCCATCAAAATCGACCGCAAGCTCATCATAGGTCGATGGCATAAACTGGGTATGACCGAAAGCACCTGCCCATGAACCCTTTAACTGATCCTCTCGCACATCACCGCGCTGTAACAGTTTCATCGTGGTAAAAAACTCACCACGGAAATAACTCTGGCGCCGCCCTTCACAGCTCAATGTTCCTAAGGCCTGCAATAAAGGATAGCGACCGGAAATATCACCAAAATTACTTTCTACACCCCATACCGCAACAATCGTTTCTGCAGGCACGCCATAGGCTGCGGAAACACGATTTAAGACTTCGCGATGTTGCTGTAATTTTTGCCGGCCGAGCTGAACCCGCTCTTCATCGACTAAACCAGACAAATAGTCCCAAATCGGGGTAGAAAATTCCGGTTGATAGTTTAAACGTTCAATTACGGAATAATCAGGCGTTAAATTTTGCGTATAACGGTCATAGCTGGCTGCACTGACGCCTCTTGATACAGCCTGACTACGTAAATTTGCCAAACAGTTTTGAAAATTATTCTGGGCAGGAAAATTTGACGGGCTGCTGGCCGCTGAAGGCAAAGTAGTCGTGTCGACACGCTGACCATTAATAATCAGCTCGGCATTTGCCTGAGAAACAGCCAAGAATAAAGAACCAACCACAAGCGCAAAACGTTGCATAAGACCCTTGAATATTTAGATTTTGAATTATGTTCTTAACATAGCAGCTCAATCTAAAAATTAAAGCTCAAATAGGTAAATTTAAATTCATAATTTCTGCACTTTTGAATTCATTTTGTAGTTTTAAATTTAAAACAACTTACCCACAACTTGTTTTTAAATTCAAAAGCAGCGGCGCTGTTTGAATTTAAATTTAAAATCCAGGAAACAACCTTTAAATTCAAAACCTTCTTTGTGGATAACTTAATATAAACAGGATTAATCAGATATTTATCAAGGTCTTGTTTTGTGAATTAAAAAACAGGGTGACTTGGTTTATTTTTAAATTTAAAACTTTGAATTCAAAGTAGCGGTTTGAATTTAAATTCATATTTTGAATTCATTTAAACTTTAAATTCAAAGACTGTTTTAATTTATTATTTTGAATTCAAACCAGCATTGAATTTTTAAATTCAAAGTATTTCTCTGTGGTCTATGAATCTTCATTTAGACTCTTTTATGTATACGCAATTGTTTATTTTACAATCAATTGAAAAATATCATGATCCGATAAATGGCAGGCATTTTCGAAGAGGCGCAATCATGCCTGAATCTGGAGAAATAAAAAAGCGACCACCGAAGTGATCGCTTTTTTTATCAGCAAGATAGCGCTTAAATGGTCATATCTTCGCTCAATGCCAGTGGATTCGGTAAAATCTTCGCCAGTTGACGGCATAAAGTCGTCAGCTGAGTACTGTCGGTTGGCATCAGGGTAATGTGACCAATCTTACGACCTTCACGCTCTGACTTGTTATACAGATGCAAATGCGCACCTTCTAAAGCCAGAACATCTGCAGATTTTGGATGCTGTCCGATGATATTCACCAGTACGCTTGGACGAATCACTTCCGTTGAACCCAGTGGCAGACCGGCCACCGCACGAATATGGTTTTCGAACTGTGAGCAGACTGCACCTTCAATCGACCAGTGCCCTGAGTTATGCACACGTGGTGCCATCTCGTTTGCATATAGACCTTTGTCTGTCACAAACAGCTCAAGGGTCAATACGCCCACATAGTTCAGATGATTGAGCAGGCGAGTGATGTAGTCCTGTGCGACCGGCTGCAAGTCTGCACTGTTCGGTGCAGGCACAATCGAGTGCGACAGGATGCCATTGTGATGATGATTTTCAGCCAATGGCCAGGTTTTTACATCACCATTTTGACCACGTACCGCAATGATCGACACTTCACGTGAGAACGTCACAAAGCTTTCTGCAATCAGTTCACCGGCAGGGCCAAGTTCCGCCCAAGCCTGCTCAATCTGATCAGTACTCCGCAGGACAAATTGACCCTTACCATCGTAACCACCGCGAGAGGTTTTTAATACGATCGGTAAGCCCAGTTCAGCCACAGCCGCCTGTAAACCTTCAAGTGCAGTCACTGCTTTATACGGCGCAACAGGAATGTCGAGCGTATCAAACAGGGCTTTTTCAGACAGACGATGCTGTGCAATTGCCAAGGCTTGACGTGGTGGATGCAGGTCTTTGTTTTTCACCAGCACATCCACATCTGCAAGCGGGGTATTTTCAAATTCCAGACTGAATACATCAGCACTGTGCATAAAATCCTGTAGACCATTTTCGGCCTTGCTGGAAATCACTTGACCGAGTGCCGCAGAAGGGCAATCCGTACTTGCTTCAAAGAAAGTACATTGAATATTCAATGGCAATGCCGCTTGCGCCATCATGCGCCCGAGCTGACCGCCGCCAAAAATACCGATGGTTTTATCCATGATGTCTGTCCCGTATGAAGCTTGGTTTTAGTTTTGACCAGGAATGTTATTGCTTGCCACTTTATCTGTTTGTGCCGCACGGAAATCTGCAACATTTTTCGCGATATCAGGGCGGGTCAGACCTAAAATTTGCGCTGCCATAATGGCTGCATTGGTTGCACCGGCAGGGCCAATCGCAAGCGTACCCACCGCAATACCTGCTGGCATTTGTACAATCGAAAGCAAAGAATCGACGCCGTTTAAAATGGATGATTTGACTGGCACACCCAGGACTGGAAGATCAGTCTTTGCCGCACACATGCCCGGCAAATGCGCAGCACCACCCGCACCGGCAATAATCACCTGAATGCCACGATCACGCGCCTGCTCAGCATATTCAAATAAACGGTCAGGAGTACGGTGTGCAGAAACGACTTCAGCTTCAAATGGAACACCAAGCTGCTTGAGCATGTTGGCAGTATGTTCGAGAGTTGCCCAATCTGATTGAGAACCCATGATAATTCCTACTAGAGGAGCATCTTGTGCAGCAGCCGCATTCATTGCAAATTTTCCAGAGATTAAAGTAACAAAAAATAAATCTCGACGAGAGAGCCAAGCTTTAATAGGAGGTGCTTATTATAGACTGATTTTTCGGCTTCATAAAATTTAACGGTCAAAGCAAGGTTCGATTTTTCTTATTTTTTTAGCAGAATATTAAAAACTGGAATAAAAATAGGCGTGTAGTCTGCAAAGCTTTCGATCAGGAACTTCTGAAGACAAAATACACACATCCGCACAGACACAAGGCTGCCCAGAGATAATCCAGTTTAAAGGGCTGCTTAAACATGAAAATCATAAAAGGCACAAAGACCAGCAAGGTCACCACTTCCTGAGTGATTTTCATTTGCCCCACGGCCAGTCCCTGCTGTGCCAGTAATCGGGTGGCCGGAATCATCAGGCTATATTCAAACAGGGCAATCATCCAGCTGAATAAAATTGCCTGCCACAACGGCGCATCATGCGGTAAAAATTTTAAATGCCCATACCATGCCAAGGTCATAAAGCAATTGGCAATTACCAGAAGAAATAAAGCCGGCAACATCGGCATGTACTCTGCAAAAAGATCGGGTTTATTCTACGATTTATTTTGCAAAAAGATATTCTCTAAATTTGAAATTTCCTCTGAATTTATCCGTGAAACAGGATTTAAAAATTCCCGCAGCAATGCTTGAACTTTGACTATCTTTTCCGTGTAAGCCTTGCTATCGTTGCTTGCAAATTGAATAAATCATGATAACCGCACCAATATAAGGTGATGGGTCAGACAGGAACGGAGTGAAGTAGATGCATCTGCATATTTTGGGTATTTGTGGCACTTTTATGGGATCGCTGGCGCTCCTTGCACGCGATCTGGGCCACAAGGTGACAGGTTCAGATTTGAACGTCTATCCACCGATGTCGACCCAACTTGAAAATGCAGGCATCAGCTTGATGCAGGGTTATGAGCGTAGTCACTTGCAGCCGCATCCAGATCTGATCATTGTCGGCAACGCCATGAAGCGTGGTATTGATGCAGTAGAATATATGCTGAATGAAGGCTTGCCTTATATTTCAGGCCCGCAGTTTCTGGCAGATCATGTTCTGCAAGGCAAACATGTATTGGGGGTTGCGGGTACACATGGCAAAACCACCACCACAACCATGCTGGCCTGGGTGCTGGATCAAGCCGGTTTAGAGCCAGGTTTCCTGATTGGTGGTGTGCCACTGGGTTTTAGTGAGAGTGCACGTCTCGGTGGTGGCAAATACTTCTGTGTGGAAGCGGATGAATATGATTCGGCTTTCTTCGACAAGCGTTCCAAGTTTGTACATTACCATCCAAAAACGGCGATTTTAAATAACCTTGAATTTGACCATGCCGATATCTTTGATGATCTGGCCGCGATTCAAAAGCAGTTTCATCATTTAGTCCGTACTATTCCAAGCGAAGGCCGCATCATTGCGCCGATTACCGAAAGCAATATCGATGAAGTACTAGAGCAGGGTTGCTGGACACCGGTGGTGCGCACCAGTCTGGATGCCAATCAAAAATCTGAACTGTATGCCGAACAGTTATCGACAGATGGTTCTCACTTTAAAGTCTTGCAACACGGTGTGGTGAAAGGTGAAGTGCAGTGGAGCATGACCGGACAGCATTCGGTGGCAAATGCACTTGCGACGATTGCAGCTGCCGAGCATGTCGGCGTCTCGATTGAAACCGCCTGTGAAGCTTTATCTAATTTCGGTGGGGTAAAACGCCGTATGGAACTGTTAGGCACAGTCCGTGGTATTGAGGTTTATGATGATTTCGCTCATCATCCGACAGCGATTGATACAACCTTGGAGGGCGCGCGCAAACGTCTGGGTGAACGCAAACTCTGGGCAATTATTGAACCACGCTCCAATACCATGCGTATGGGCAGTCATAAAGAGGGTCTGGCTCATTCAGCACGTCTGGCCGATGCAGTAATCTGGTATCAACCGGAAGGACTGGACTGGGATCTGCAACCGGTCATTAATGCTGCGCCAAATAAAGCCAAAATTGCACGTACACTGGATGACATCATTCAGACCGTGGTAGCAGAGGCAGGTGAGGGCGATGTGGTGGTGATCATGTCAAATGGCGGTTTTGGTGGTTTGCATCAGAAATTGATCAGTGCTTTAAACGCATAAAATAGATGCGTGGATAAGTATGTGAAAAAAGAAGCCCGCGATGCGGGCTTCTTTTTTTTAGGGCAGTTGTTTTAGCAAAAAGAGAGAATGGCAGTTTTGATCTTTGCATCGCATGATGTCAAATTGGCCTAAAATGCCGATCACTCATCAGTCATTAGTCATTACGCATGATGTTTTGTTGCAATCTGAACGCGAGATAGATTGCAGCAGCACATCACTCAAGGCACAATCGAGAAGAACACAGGTATTTATAGACCTGACAGCCAGATCAGAATCAGGTCATTCTCATTCCTCACTCCTTCAGGAGATGTGTCATGACAACAATGAAAGCCATGGTCTATTACGGCGAAAACGACATCCGGTTTGAAGACCGTCCCATTCCCACTATTTTGCATCCCAGCGATGCGGTTATCAAACTCACTAAAGTCACTATTTGTGGTACAGACCTCGGGATCTGGAAAGGTAAAAACCCGGAAATTGAACAGCAAGCCACACGCAAACAGGGCAGTTTTAATGGCCGTATTTTAGGTCATGAAGGCATTGGCATTGTAGAAGAAGTCGGTTCTGCCGTTCAAAACTTCAAAAAAGGCGACCGGGTGATTATTTCCTGTGTCAGCCGCGGTGGAACCTGTGAAAACTGTCAGAAACAGCTGTATGCACATTGTCGCAATGAAGGCGGCTGGATCATGGGCTATATGATTGATGGTACTCATGCCGAATATGTACGCACGCCGTTTGCGGATACTTCTCTTTATCATTTACCTGAAGGGTTAAATGAAGATGTCGCTGTGTTCCTGTCGGATATCTTGCCGACATCACATGAGATTGGTGTGCAATATGGCGATGTCAAACCCGGAGACAATGTGGTGATTGTCGGTGCCGGCCCGATCGGCATGAGCTGCCTGCTGACCGCTCAATTCTATTCACCGGCCAACATCATCATGGTCGATGTGGATGACAACCGACTCGAGTTCGCCAAAACAGTGGGAGCGACGCATAGCATTAACTCCGCGAAAGAAGATGCCATACAACGTGTGCTGGAGCTGACGGATGGGCGAGGGGTCGATTGTGCCATTGAAGCGGTTGGTCTGGAGGCGACCTGGAATATCTGCCAGCATGTAGTCAAAGAGGGTGGACATATTGCCAATGTCGGCGTACATGGCAAATCAGTTAATTTTGAACTGAATAAACTCTGGATTAAAAACCTGACCATCACCACCGGACTGGTCAATGCCAATACCACTGCTATGCTGCTCAAAACCTGCTGTTCCGGTAAATTACCGCTAGAAAAACTGGCAACCCATCACTTTAAATTTAATGAATTTGAAAAAGCTTATGATGTGTTCAAGCATGCAGCCGATGAAAAGGCCTTGAAAGTGATGATCGAGCTCAATTAATGCGGGAAAGTAAAAAGTCCGCTTGGCGGACTTTTTTTATTTGTAGCTGGAGTGAGAAATAGGCCATATCACCTCACTGCTTATCAGCTTGTATTGAGAGCTCATTAGGCCGTTTTGCTCTTGGCAAATCGATCTAAATGATTAAGTCGAAGAGGCCGCGACATCAGATAAACTTTGGTCACGCTTAAACATCACATCCACATAGGAACATTGCGGAATGATGGTTAAACTTTTTTCACGGGCAAAATCGACCAGCACATCCAGCATTTTTCGGGCAACGCCCTGACCACGCAAGGAATGATCGACCCAGGTATGATCTGCAATAATCACCGAGGCTTCCCGCCATTGATAGGTAATCTCGGCCAGACGTCGACCTTGATCTTCCATAAAAAATACACCACCGCGTTTTGAATCTTGATATTGAATCTGCATAGATCTCCACCTTTATTTTCATTTTTAACTGCTTAACACATCGCTGAAATTAGGATCACGCTCAAATACCGATTGAGCAAAAGGGCATTCCGGAATAATCTTGACCCCTTGCTCACGGGCAAACTTGACTGCTGCTTCGACCAGATAATGTCCGACATGCTGTCCACGCAAACTGTCATCGACCCAGGTATGTTCAATCACCAGTCGATCCTCATCTTTCCAGAAATAACTCATTTCGGCCAGACGCTTTTCATTTGGCTCGACAAACCATTGACCTTGACTGCCTTGTTGCTGATGCTCAATCAACATCCTCTAAACTCCGTATTTTTAATCCAGACTGACATATTTTTCAGTCGCATATTGTTCGATTTCTTTAAACGATTGTGAATCTGTGCTCTTTCCTGATATCACCGTGCAATGAACAGGTTTAAACTGCCTGTCTGTTGTTTAAGCCAGATATTTATGTCCAGCCCTTCTTTTAGCTCCTCGGTAAGACGTCAATGGATCTGCGTAATTGCGTTAGCCAGTGCCGCCTTTATTTTCAACACCACCGAATTTATTCCCGTGGCCTTACTCAGTGATATTGGCGCAAGTTTTGACATGTCGGCGACTCAGGTCGGGTTGATGCTGACCATTTATGCCTGGGTCGTGGCTTTATTGTCTTTACCGATGATGCTACTGACCAAAAACATTGAACGACGTTTCTTGTTGATGGTTTTATTTGCGGTCTTCATTTCCAGTCATGTGCTGTCTTATTTTGCCTGGAGTTTCAGTGTTCTGGTATTTAGCCGGATCGGGATTGCAGTAGCCCACGCGCTGTTTTGGTCAATTACCGCTTCGCTTGCAGTACGTGTCGCACCAGCAGGCAAAGAATTTCAAGCCTTGGGTTTATTGGCCACAGGTACTGCCATGGCCATGGTTCTGGGAATTCCCTTTGGTCGCATGATCGGGGAGGCCTATGGCTGGCGCAATAGTTTTGCCTTGATTGCCATCGTCGCCAGCGTGGTCTGCCTGCTACTGGCCAAAACCTTGCCCTTATTACCGAGTGTCAATTCAGGTTCACTCAGCAGCTTGAAAACCTTGTTAAAACGTCCAAGCCTGATGCTGGTATTTGCCCTGACGGTCATTGTAATTAGTGCACAATTCACCGCCTATAGTTATATCGAGCCATTTTCACTGAATATTGCCCAGCTCAGTTCTGTACAGACCACGACTTTATTGCTGGTCTATGGTGGGGCAGGTTTAATCGGCTCTTATCTATTTGGCCGTTTTGCACCGCATTTTCCCAAACTTACTATTCCATTTTTCACACTTGGGCTGACCATCTCATTGCTATTATTGTTGCCATTGTCCAGCAATGTCTTGCAGTTAAATACCTTGGCTTTACTCTGGGGCATCAGTATTATTGGTTTCAGTCTGGCCCTGCAAGCCAAGACCTTGAATCTGGCCTCAGATGCCACCGACGTGGCCATGGCGATTTATTCTGGCCTGTATAATATCGGGATTGGCAGTGGTGCCTTGCTTGGTGGAATGGTAACGGCACAGATCGGGTTATATGCTATTGGCTGGGTCGGGGCAATCTTGGCCAGTCTGGGTTTTCTTGTCACTTTATATTTAATTCGCCGCCCGGATTTTATGACTCTAAAAGCAACTTGAATCATGATTTTTTGTAAATGAAATTGTAGTCTTAACAAAAACCTGTCATGCTTCCTGCATATTGAGCATTGGCTCAAACAAAATTTAGTTTGAACAAGGGGAGTAGCCTCCTCCAAACGTTTAACAATTGCGGTTCAGATTGTTCAACGTGTCAGAATATCGTCATTACACTTTGCAAAAAGTCGGTATCTGAGCATTTTACTGCAACACTTTGAATGAGAAGTGTAACAGTAAGATGTAGGCAAGACCTTGATCATGTTGGTATAGATGTTTTTCATCTGACAACAGGTCAAGGTTTTTTTATGGCCGATTGTCAGATGTGGAGGATTCACATGGAAACAATTGGTACGCTCTGGCTGTATCTGGCTTTTTTTGGCATCGTTCTGGTGATGCTGTTTATTGATTTTTTAGGCTTCAAACAAAAACAAGGCCAGGAAGTAAAAGTCCGGACTGCGGCTTACTGGAGTATTGCCTGGGTCAGTGTCGCGACCTTATTTGGTGGCGGTTTATGGCTGTATCTGGAGCAGACTGCAGGTACGGCAGTTGCCAATGCTAAAGTCATGGAATACTTTGCCGGTTATCTGCTGGAAAAATCCCTGGCAATTGATAACGTCTTTGTCTGGCTGATGATCTTCGCTGCTTTCGCCATTCCACCCGCGCTGCAACGTAAATTGCTGCTCTACGGCGTACTCGGTGCGATTGTCCTCAGAACCATCTTCATTTTTATTGGCGCCTGGTTCGTGCAGGAATTCTCGTGGATTTTATATATCTTCGGTGCTTTCCTGGTGTATACCGGCTTTAAATTCCTGCGTGGTCAGGATGAAGAAGAAAGCAATATTGAAGATATGGCGATTCTGAAATGGCTGCGTAAACGTATGCGGATTACCCCGCAACTTGAAGCTGACAAATTCTTTATCCGTAAAGATGGTTTACTGTGGGCAACGCCGTTATTCCTGGTTTTGATTCTGGTCGAAGCCTCGGATGTGATCTTTGCGGTCGATTCTATTCCGGCAATTTTCGCTGTGACCACCGATCCCTTCATTGTACTGACTGCTAACCTGATGGCGATTTTGGGTCTGCGCGCGATGTTCTTCCTGTTATCGGGTGCCGCATCAAAAATGCATTATCTGCCCTATGGCCTCGGGATTATTCTGGTCTTTATCGGCTTTAAAATGCTGATGCTGGATGTATTCCATATGCCAATCTGGATTTCACTGAGCTTTATTGTGATTGTCTTGACGATCACGGCGATCCTGTCGATTCGCCACAGTAAAAAACATAACCAAACCACGCTCTAATAACTGTATAGACGATCATCTTTAGCGTCAAAAAAGTCCGTTCAATCATGAGCGGACTTTTTTTATTGCTCGACTGCCTTACCACAGCTTCGACTTAACTCAGGCAAATGAAGTCAGCATGATCACGTTATAAATCTACTGAAGTGGGTTACAATCTATTGAAAAAATTAAAAGCACAGGTTTTAACATGTCTTCTCAGATTGCAACAACGGCAGTCCGCGGTCGTTTCCTTGATATCCAGCATACAGTTGCCCAGGCACATGAGATTGATGACCAGGTGCGCTATGTAGAAGATGGTCTGATCATCATGCAAGATGGCAAGATTCAATGGTTTGGCAGCTGGGATGAAGGGCAGAAACATCTAGCTGAAAATATCCAGGTCGCCCATTATCCTGAACAGCTGATTGTGCCGGGATTGATCGATACCCATATTCATTTCCCGCAAACCGAGATGGTCGGGGCCTATGGCGAACAACTGCTGGAATGGTTAAATACCTATACTTTTCCAACAGAAATCCAGTTTGCAGATACAGCCTATAGCGAAAAAATCGCCGAATTTTTTGTGCAGGAATTGCTTAAAAATGGCACCACCACGGCACTGGTCTTCTGTACCGTACATCCTGAATCAGTAGATGCTTTGTTTACAGCGGCGAGCCGCAGAAATATGCGTCTGATCGCCGGTAAAATCTTGATGGACCGACATGCACCGGAAGCGCTGACAGATACAGCAGAAAGCGCTTATACCGATTCTAAAGCGCTGATTGAAAAATGGCATGGGCAGGGCCGTAACCTGTATGCCATTACCCCTCGCTTTGCCCCGACGTCCACCAATGAACAACTTGAAAAAGCAGGTCAGCTCAAAGCCGAATATCCAGATGTCTATGTACATACCCATTTAAGTGAAAATAAAAATGAAATTGCCTGGGTCAAAGAGTTATTTCCGGAACGTAAAGGCTACCTGGATGTCTATCATCACTATGGTTTAACCGGTGCAAAATCAGTGTTTGCACATTGTGTACACCTGGAAGAGCAGGAGTGGGATTGCATGCAGCAGACCAATTCAGCGATTGCCTTTTGTCCGACCTCAAACCTGTTTCTGGGCAGTGGTTTATTCCCATTAAAGAAAGCGTGGGACAAGCAGGTGAAAGTTGGTCTGGGTACCGACATCGGGGCAGGCACCTCGTTTAACCAGCTACAGACCTTAAATGAAGCCTACAAAGTGCAGCAATTGCAGGGAGAAAAACTCTCTGCTTTTGAAGCCTTGTATCATGCCACCTTAGGCGGTGCTAAAGCCTTAAGTCTGGACGATCGTTTGGGGAACTTTAATATCGGCAAGGAGGCGGACTTTGTGGTGCTGGATCTAAATGCCACCGCTTTACAGCAGTTACGCCAAAGCAGAGCAAAAAATATTGAAGATGCATTTTTTGCACTGACCATGCTCGGCGATGACCGTAATATTGCAGTGACCTATGTCTACGGAGAAGCTGTCTATGTCAAAGCCCGATGTACCCGCTCAGACAACTAAAACCCAGCACCGCCATCGCTGGCTGATCGTCTCTGCCATGTTGCTGACCTGTACTTTCATCCTGCGCAGGGATTCGCAGGCAGCAAAGAAATGATTACATTTACAGCATGCAAAACAGGTGCATCTGCAGTAGGGATGTATTAAAATTACAGTGTATTCAGGTGTTGCAGGTCAACACCTTTTTTATTTTGCTATTTTTACTTTTTAGGTATCTACCCATGACCGTTCAAATGAGCGTAATGATTTCCGCTGAAGAAATTCAAGCTAAAGTCAAAGAGCTTGGTGCTCAAATCGATGCACACTATGCCCATAGTGACAAAGACTTTGTGCTCATCGGTTTATTACGTGGTTCAGTGATTTTTATGGCCGATTTGTGTCGGGTGATTTCCAAACCCCATGAACTGGATTTCATGACGGTATCCAGTTATGGCGGCGGCACCGTATCTTCGCGTGATGTAAAAATTCTGAAAGATTTAGACGGCGAAATCCGTGGCAAAGACGTGCTGGTGGTTGAAGATATTATTGACTCGGGAAATACCTTGAGCAAGGTGCTGGAAATCCTGCAAACCCGCCAACCAAACTCGATTCAACTGTGTACTTTGGTAAGTAAACCATCACGTCGTGAAATCGATTTAAAGGTCGAATTTTTGGGCTTTGAAGTTGAAGATAAATTTATCGTAGGTTATGGTCTGGACTATGACCAGAAGTATCGTCATCTGCCATTTATTGGTGAAATCGGTCTTTAAAATTTATTTAAAAAAGTGGCTTAGGCCACTTTTTTTATGTCTCAAATAGACAGAAAAATAGGAACAAAAAATAACATCTCGTTTCAGGATTCAACTTTTTTTGCTTTCTATTCTGTTTCAAGATAATTAAACATGATGTAAAAACAAAGACATGATAATAAGGAGCATACCTATGTGGACAATTATTGTTGCGATTGTCATTGGTTTTATCGCGGGTCTGATTGCACGTGCAATCCATCCAGGTAATGACAAGGCAGGCTTTATCATGACGACCCTGTTAGGTATTGCCGGTTCCTTATTGGCTACATTTGCTGGTCGTATGCTCGGTCTTTATTCGGCAGATTCTGCGGCAGGTCTGATTGCTTCCGTGATCGGTGCGGTGATTATTCTGTTTATTTATAACATGCTGACCAAACGCCGTACGGTCTAAGCGGTTCTGGCTTAATCTGAGCAGTTCCAGTAAAAGCACCCAGTCGGGTGCTTTTTGCTCTTGTATATCTCTCGACTTTATAGTGAAAATTCCTTAAAAATCTGTTCGATCTGTTCTGCCGGATAGGCCCCCATGACTTTAAAACCATTCGAAAAAATAATTGCTGGTGTCCCATTCACACCCAAAGACTGGGCCAGTTTTTTATTGCGCTCAATCGGATTGGCACAACTTTTTTTCGATTTTGGCAGGCTACCTTGAGTGATCAGATCTTCCCAAGCCTGAGCAGGATTAGACGCGCAATACACCTGTTTTGAAGGCGCAACCGATTGTGGCTTTAAAGGCAGAATAAAAGTATAAATCGTCACATCCTTGAGTTTTTTCAACTCTACTTCAAGCTGTTTACAATACGGGCAATTTGGGTCAGAAAAGATCGCAATCTGACGTTTACCCGTACCTCTTACACTTTTCACAGCATCTTGAAGCGGCAATTTTTTCCAGTCAACACTGTTCTGTTTTAGCATCAAATCACGAGTCAGATTATGCTGATCCTGAATCCGCAGCATCGACCCAGCAAGCAGATGCTGGGCATCTTCATTCAGATAAACCACTTGACCCTGCATAAAACCACTGTAGATGCCCTTCATTTCCGTGGTCTGGATATTTTCGATTTTTAAATTGGGGCTATTCTTTGCCAGATTGGCTTTTACCGTATCAATATTAGCGAATGCGAAGCTTGAAATGACTGTACTTAAAGCAATAATCAGTGTTTTTTTTAACATGAATGTTCTACATGAATCAGATAAAAATATGCTTCGATTCTAATGGGTCTGCTTTTAAATTACCCACGGATTTATGTTACTGTTTATTCCAAGTTTAATCAGTGCATTATGTTTCACGTGGAACAGAAGCGATAAAAGAAGCTTAAATGACGGACAAAAATAAATTCTTGTATGAGATTAAATTCTGGTTAAGATTTTATATCTTATAAAATAATATATTATTTTATTGAAATATATAAACACATCTATTTGATTTAAAATCTTTTACTGATTCGCCCTTGACCATGTTTCTTGGCCCGCTCTACACTGCATATACTTTTCTTTTTCTTCGCTATGCCCTGACATGGATTGGCCAAGGATCAACACTATAACGGCATGTTCATGACAACAATAACCACTTGGCGACCCTTCTGGATGGTCAGCCTGGCTTTAATCATGGGAACGATTGGTACTGCTTTGGCGAGTCCACTCTATCCGATTTATCAACAACTCTGGAATTTATCCCCAAGCCAGATTACCTATATTTTTGTCGCCTATATGTTTGGCTGTCTGGGCACCTTATTGTTCCTGGGGCGCACCAGCAATAGCATTGGCTTTTTAAAAACTCTACAAATTGGCCTCGTGTTTATTAGTCTGGGTTTGATTATTTCGGTCTTTGCCAATAATGCCCTGATTTTATCTCTGGGCCGTTTCATTATCGGGATTGCCTCTGGTTTGATGACGACTTCTGCCATGCTTGGCATGATGCAGACCATTCCGGAGAGTCATAAGCAGCTTGCGCCGCAATGGGTCTCTATTTTGACTGCGATTGGCTTTGGTCTGGGTCCGTTTATCGGAGGTGTCATTGCGCAGTTTTCTCAAGCCCCACTGGTGACTCCCTATATTCCGATTATTGTTGGAGCAGTGCTTTGTTTTATCGGCTTATTCTGGTTAAAAGTGCCTGCTTTTGAGCGTCAGCCCTTTAGTATCGCCCCCAAATTACAGCGTCCTGAGGCTCAATATCATGCTGTATTTATGATCATTGGGTTCACTGCATTTAATGCCTTTGCTGCCTTTAGTTTATTTGCCTCACTTTCGCCTTCTTTTGTGCAAGATATTTTACCGTGGCATGGTCCTTTAGTAAGTGGTACCGCCATTACCTGTATTCTGCTGGTATCTGCAGTGGTGCAATACCTGGCCAAAGCGGTGGCTGCAAAAAAATGTCTGAATATCGGCTTGGTCATGATGCTGATTAGCCTGCTCAGCCTTGCATTGTGTATATTGCTTAAGGCAAGTTTCTTATTCTTCGTGAGCGATCTCTTATTTGGTATTGGGCATGGTTTTGCCCTGATGGGGGCTTTTGGCATAATTCATGCTATAACCACTTTGCAAAACCGGGCCGCGGTGATGTCGACCTACTTGTTTATTGGCTATTTGGGCACCATTGTGCCGATTCTTGCTGTGGGTTACTTGGCCGACCATTTTGGATTAAATTTCGCTGTGATCAGCTTCTGTGTGGCGATGAGTGCTTTATGTGTCGTGCTCTGGTTATGCCACCAGAAGCTCAGTGTAAAAGCTTAAAATAGCCCTCTGATGAGGTAATGCTGATCAGTTAAGGAGTTTAGAAATAGACTCTTTAACTTTTTAGTCGTTCATGCCGGAGTCTTCACCTTATAAATCAAATACTTGAAAATAATTTGTTACTTTGGTTTCGCCCAAATGAGAAGCGAAGCTTCGCAAGGAAGGCATCTTGCGGAGCAACACTCCTCACCGCAAAACTCGTCAGCCACCATCGATTAGTAAATTTGTCGCAGAAACAATCATTTTTAAATCTAGTCCTGCCTCAAACAGTTGCGGATGACTTTTCTACTTGTCAAATATGATCATGAATTTAAAAAAGAAAATACTAGTCAATTTCTTAACTGACTGGCATTCCTCTGATGAGGGCTATTTATGCATAATTTTTTGCTTACTTTCCAATACAAAACGAACCGAAAATTTTTCCAAGCAGATCATCGGCACTAAAGTCACCGGTAATTTCCCCCAGTGCATTCTGGGCTAGACGTAAGGACTCCGCCACCAGTTCACCGGCGTTGTACACCACCAATTGTTCACGTGCTTCAGCCAAATACAGTTGAGTGCGCTTCATTGCGTCTAAATGACGGGTACGTGCAATAAAGGTATCTTCTTCAGGCTGGAAGCCTGCATGCGCTGTAATCGCCTCTATGAGCGCTTGCACACCAGTTTCCTGCTTGGCAGAGACTGCGATATGCCGGAAACCATTCAAATCAGCAATTGCAGCTTCAGCACCAGTCAGATCACACTTATTCCCAATCAGCATCAGGCGTTTTGCTTCAATATGTTCAGCAAAATATTCTTGGGCCAGTTGCAGTGGATCTTCACCTTGACTTAGGTCATAGACCAGCAGTAACAAATCGGCCTGTTCGATTTCCTTGATTGCACGGCGAATCCCTTCTTTTTCGACAATATCCCCGGTCTCACGCAAGCCTGCGGTATCCGTCAGGGTAATTGGCAAGCCATTTAAGGTGATTTTTTCATGTAAAACATCACGGGTTGTACCCGCAATATCGGTCACAATCGCACGCTCGATCCCTGCCAAAGCATTCAGTAATGAAGATTTACCGGCATTCGGTTTACCGGCAATCACCACTTGCAAACCTTCACGCAATAACTGACCTTGACGTGCTGATTGCTGAACTTGCGTGACCGCAGTCGCCACACCATCGAGCAGATTCAGAATCTTGCCATCAGCCAGAAAGTCAATTTCCTCTTCTGGAAAATCAATTGCGGCTTCCACGTGCAAACGTAAATGTACCAGCTGCTCAAGCACCGTATTGACTTTGGTCGAAAATGCACCTTGCAGGGAACGAACCGCAGAACGCGCAGCTGCTTGTGAGGTGGCATCAATCAGGTCAGCAATGGCTTCAGCCTGTACCAAGTCCATCTTGCCATTTTCAAAGGCACGCATGGAAAACTCACCGGCTTTGGCAGCAATCGCACCCAGTTCCAGCAAACGTGCAAGCAAGGCATTTTGAATCACAGGACCGCCATGACCTTGTAACTCCACCACATCCTCGCCGGTAAAAGAATGCGGATTCGGGAAGCAAATGGCTAGGCCTTCATCCATAATTTCACCGGCAGTATCGTAAAACTTACGAAAGGCAGCATAGCGTGCACCGGCAAGGGGTTGTTTTGTGAGTGCTTCGGCAATTTCATAGGATTTTGGACCCGATAGGCGAATCACCCCAACGCCGCCACGTCCTGGTGGCGTTGCAATCGCA
>ERZ808040.901-NODE-901-length-22479-cov-3.354522_pt1 | contig 22479 bp, 36 predicted proteins | sample MGYA00380191_ERZ808040 | MGnify/ENA primary metagenome ERZ808040 (study PRJEB31490, sample SAMN06133395) | mouse gut metagenome | isolation source: J6 | host: mice | place: China: Chengdu | collected 2015-05 ...
GATCTTCCTCTCCCCCCCACACAACGCCACTTCCTGTAAGCACAACATGTGGTGCCGGATTCAGCTGCTGATGACACTATATGTTGTGTTATTTCCCTGACCTGTGATGCGCCGTGCAGGGGTGGAAAACAGCGATATGATGATTTCCTCTGCGTGGTACACTTCCGGAAACCCGTCAATAACAGAAAAATCGGATCTGCCGGAAATGGTCCTTCGATAATTACGCTTTGTTTTTATAAGTCTGATTTTAATTTTTATTGGTTAACATAATGCAAGGTAAAATAAATAAGGCTTACTAAAAGCCAGATAACAGTATGTGTATTAACGCGCTGATTTTTGCGGCATAAGAATATATACTGATATGCATACTAGAAGTATGTCAAAAAGAGGTGTGCTATGAAGCAGCGTATTACAGTGACAGTTGACAGCGACAGCTATCAGCTGCTCAAGGCGTATGACGTGAATATCTCCGGTCTGGTCAGTACGACCATGCAGAACGAAGCCCGGCGACTGCGCGCTGAACGCTGGCAGGCTGAAAATCAGGAAGGGATGGCAGAGGTCGCCAGGTTTATTGAAATGAACGGCTCTTTTGCCGATGAGAACAGGGACTGGTGAAATGCAGTTTAAGGTTTACACCTATAAAAGAGAGAGCCGTTATCGTCTGTTTGTGGATGTACAGAGTGATATTATTGACACGCCCGGGCGACGGATGGTGATCCCCCTGGCCAGTGCCCGCCTGCTGTCAGATAAAGTCTCCCGTGAACTTTACCCGGTGGTGCATATCGGGGATGAAAGCTGGCGCATGATGACCACCGATATGGCCAGTGTGCCGGTCTCCGTTATCGGGGAAGAAGTGGCTGATCTCAGCCACCGCGAAAATGACATCAAAAACGCCATTAACCTGATGTTCTGGGGAATATAAATGTCAGGCTCCGTTATACACAGCCAGTCTGCAGCCATGGTACCGGCAGTGTATTCTGCCGGTACAGTCTCCACAACTTCCTGTTGTCATTGATTATCCGGCAGCTCTGGCACTTCGCCAGATGTCGATGGTTCATGATGAACTGCCGAAATATCTGCTGGCTCCGGAAGTGAGTGCCCTGCTCCATTACGTCCCGGATCTGCGCCGCAAGATGCTGTTGGCCACATTGTGGAACACCGGTGCGCGCATTAATGAAGCACTGGCGCTGACGCGGGGGGATTTTTCGCTCGCGCCTCCGTATCCGTTTGTGCAGCTTGCGACCCTGAAACAACGGACCGAAAAAGCTGCCAGGACGGCGGGGAGAATGCCCGCCGGTCAGCAGACTCACCGGCTGGTTCCGCTCTCTGACTCCTGGTACGTCAGCCAGCTGCAGACGATGGTGGCAACACTGAAAATACCCATGGAGCGGCGTAACCGTCGCACAGGAAGGACAGAGAAAGCGCGGATCTGGGAAGTGACGGACAGAACGGTCAGGACCTGGATTGGGGAGGCGGTTGCCGCCGCTGCTGCTGACGGTGTGACGTTCTCTGTTCCGGTCACACCACATACGTTCCGCCATTCCTATGCGATGCACATGCTGTATGCCGGTATACCGCTGAAAGTTCTGCAAAGCCTGATGGGACATAAGTCCATCAGTTCAACGGAAGTCTACACGAAGGTTTTTGCGCTGGATGTGGCTGCCCGGCACCGGGTGCAGTTTGCGATGCCGGAGTCTGATGCGGTTGCGATGCTGAAACAATTATCCTGAGAATAAATGCCTTGGCCTTTATATGGAAATGTGGAACTGAGTGGATATGCTGTTTTTGTCTGTTAAACAGAGAAGCTGGCTGTTATCCACTGAGAAGCGAACGAGACAGTCGGGAAAATCTCCCATTATCGTAGAGATCCGCATTATTAATCTCAGGAGCCTGTGTAGCGTTTATAGGAAGTAGTGTTCTGTCATGATGCCTGCAAGCGGTAACGAAAACGATTTGAATATGCCTTCAGGAACAATAGAAATCTTCGTGCGGTGTTACGTTGAAGTGGAGCGGATTATGTCAGCAATGGACAGAACAACCTAATGAACACAGAACCATGATGTTTGGTCTGTCCTTTTACAGCCAGTAGTGCTCGCCGCAGTCGAGCGACAGGGCGAAGCCCTCGAGTGAGCGAGGAAGCACCAGGGAACAGCACTTATATATTCTGCTTACACACGATGCCTGAAAAAACTTCCCTTGGGGTTATCCACTTATCCACGGGGATATTTTTATAATTATTTTTTTTATAGTTTTTAGATCTTCTTTTTTAGAGCGCCTTGTAGGCCTTTATCCATGCTGGTTCTAGAGAAGGTGTTGTGACAAATTGCCCTTAACCCTGTGACAAATTGCCCTCAGAAGAAGCTGTTTTTTCACAAAGTTATCCCTGCTTATTGACTCTTTTTTATTTAGTGTGACAATCTAAAAACTTGTCACACTTCACATGGATCTGTCATGGCGGAAACAGCGGTTATCAATCACAAGAAACGTAAAAATAGCCCGCGAATCGTCCAGTCAAACGACCTCACTGAGGCGGCATATAGTCTCTCCCGGGATCAAAAACGTATGCTGTATCTGTTCGTTGACCAGATCAGAAAATCTGATGGCACCCTACAGGAACATGACGGTATCTGCGAGATCCATGTTGCTAAATATGCTGAAATATTCGGATTGACCTCTGCGGAAGCCAGTAAGGATATACGGCAGGCATTGAAGAGTTTCGCGGGGAAGGAAGTGGTTTTTTATCGCCCTGAAGAGGATGCCGGCGATGAAAAAGGCTATGAATCTTTTCCCTGGTTTATCAAACGTGCGCACAGTCCATCCAGAGGGCTTTACAGTGTACATATCAACCCATATCTCATTCCCTTCTTTATCGGGTTACAGAACCGGTTTACGCAGTTTCGGCTTAGTGAAACAAAAGAAATCACCAATCCGTATGCCATGCGTTTATACGAATCCCTGTGTCAGTATCGTAAGCCGGATGGCTCAGGCATCGTCTCTCTGAAAATCGACTGGATCATAGAGCGTTACCAGCTGCCTCAAAGTTACCAGCGTATGCCTGACTTCCGCCGCCGCTTCCTGCAGGTCTGTGTTAATGAGATCAACAGCAGAACTCCAATGCGCCTCTCATACATTGAGAAAAAGAAAGGCCGCCAGACGACTCATATCGTATTTTCCTTCCGCGATATCACTTCCATGACGACAGGATAGTCTGAGGGTTATCTGTCACAGATTTGAGGGTGGTTCGTCACATTTATTCTGACCTACTGAGGGTAATTTGTCACAGTTTTGCTGTTTCCTTCAGCCTGCATGGATTTTCTCATACTTTTTGAACTGTAATTTTTAAGGAAGCCAAATTTGAGGGCAGTTTGTCACAGTTGATTTCCTTCTCTTTCCCTTCGTCATGTGACCTGATATCGGGGGTTAGTTCGTCATCATTGATGAGGGTTGATTATCACAGTTTATTACTCTGAATTGGCTATCCGCGTGTGTACCTCTACCTGGAGTTTTTCCCACGGTGGATATTTCTTCTTGCGCTGAGCGTAAGAGCTATCTGACAGAACAGTTCTTCTTTGCTTCCTCGCCAGTTCGCTCGCTATGCTCGGTTACACGGCTGCGGCGAGCGCTAGTGATAATAAGTGACTGAGGTATGTGCTCTTCTTATCTCCTTTTGTAGTGTTGCTCTTATTTTAAACAACTTTGCGGTTTTTTGATGACTTTGCGATTTTGTTGTTGCTTTGCAGTAAATTGCAAGATTTAATAAAAAAACGCAAAGCAATGATTAAAGGATGTTCAGAATGAAACTCATGGAAACACTTAACCAGTGCATAAACGCTGGTCATGAAATGACGAAGGCTATCGCCATTGCACAGTTTAATGATGACAGCCCGGAAGCGAGGAAAATAACCCGGCGCTGGAGAATAGGTGAAGCAGCGGATTTAGTTGGGGTTTCTTCTCAGGCTATCAGAGATGCCGAGAAAGCAGGGCGACTACCGCACCCGGATATGGAAATTCGAGGACGGGTTGAGCAACGTGTTGGTTATACAATTGAACAAATTAATCATATGCGTGATGTGTTTGGTACGCGATTGCGACGTGCTGAAGACGTATTTCCACCGGTGATCGGGGTTGCTGCCCATAAAGGTGGCGTTTACAAAACCTCAGTTTCTGTTCATCTTGCTCAGGATCTGGCTCTGAAGGGGCTACGTGTTTTGCTCGTGGAAGGTAACGACCCCCAGGGAACAGCCTCAATGTATCACGGATGGGTACCAGATCTTCATATTCATGCAGAAGACACTCTCCTGCCTTTCTATCTTGGGGAAAAGGACGATGTCACTTATGCAATAAAGCCCACTTGCTGGCCGGGGCTTGACATTATTCCTTCCTGTCTGGCTCTGCACCGTATTGAAACTGAGTTAATGGGCAAATTTGATGAAGGTAAACTGCCCACCGATCCACACCTGATGCTCCGACTGGCCATTGAAACTGTTGCTCATGACTATGATGTCATAGTTATTGACAGCGCGCCTAACCTGGGTATCGGCACGATTAATGTCGTATGTGCTGCTGATGTGCTGATTGTTCCCACGCCTGCTGAGTTGTTTGACTACACCTCCGCACTGCAGTTTTTCGATATGCTTCGTGATCTGCTCAAGAACGTTGATCTTAAAGGGTTCGAGCCTGATGTACGTATTTTGCTTACCAAATACAGCAATAGTAATGGCTCTCAGTCCCCGTGGATGGAGGAGCAAATTCGGGATGCCTGGGGAAGCATGGTTCTAAAAAATGTTGTACGTGAAACGGATGAAGTTGGTAAAGGTCAGATCCGGATGAGAACTGTTTTTGAACAGGCCATTGATCAACGCTCTTCAACTGGTGCCTGGAGAAATGCTCTTTCTATTTGGGAACCTGTCTGCAATGAAATTTTCGATCGTCTGATTAAACCACGCTGGGAGATTAGATAATGAAGCGTGCGCCTGTTATTCCAAAACATACGCTCAATACTCAACCGGTTGAAGATACTTCGTTATCGACACCAGCTGCCCCGATGGTGGATTCGTTAATTGCGCGCGTAGGAGTAATGGCTCGCGGTAATGCCATTACTTTGCCTGTATGTGGTCGGGATGTGAAGTTTACTCTTGAAGTGCTCCGGGGTGATAGTGTTGAGAAGACCTCTCGGGTATGGTCAGGTAATGAACGTGACCAGGAGCTGCTTACTGAGGACTCACTGGATGATCTCATCCCTTCTTTTCTACTGACTGGTCAACAGACACCGGCGTTCGGTCGAAGAGTATCTGGTGTCATAGAAATTGCCGATGGGAGTCGCCGTCGTAAAGCTGCTGCACTTACCGAAAGTGATTATCGTGTTCTGGTTGGCGAGCTGGATGATGAGCAGATGGCTGCATTATCCAGATTGGGTAACGATTATCGCCCAACAAGTGCTTATGAACGTGGTCAGCGTTATGCAAGCCGATTGCAGAATGAATTTGCTGGAAATATTTCTGCGCTGGCTGATGCGGAAAATATTTCACGTAAGATTATTACCCGCTGTATCAACACAGCCAAATTGCCTAAATCAGTTGTTGCTCTTTTTTCTCACCCCGGTGAACTATCTGCCCGGTCAGGTGATGCACTTCAAAAAGCCTTTACAGATAAAGAGGAATTACTTAAGCAGCAGGCATCTAACCTTCATGAGCAGAAAAAAGCTGGGGTGATATTTGAAGCTGAAGAAGTTATCACTCTTTTAACTTCTGTGCTTAAAACGTCATCTGCATCAAGAACTAGTTTAAGCTCACGACATCAGTTTGCTCCTGGAGCGACAGTATTGTATAAGGGCGATAAAATGGTGCTTAACCTGGACAGGTCTCGTGTTCCAACTGAGTGTATAGAGAAAATTGAGGCCATTCTTAAGGAACTTGAAAAGCCAGCACCCTGATGCGACCACGTTTTAGTCTACGTTTATCTGTCTTTACTTAATGTCCTTTGTTACAGGCCAGAAAGCATAACTGGCCTGAATATTCTCTCTGGGCCCACTGTTCCACTTGTATCGTCGGTCTGATAATCAGACTGGGACCACGGTCCCACTCGTATCGTCGGTCTGATTATTAGTCTGGGACCACGGTCCCACTCGTATCGTCGGTCTGATTATTAGTCTGGGACCACGATCCCACTCGTGTTGTCGGTCTGATTATCGGTCTGGGACCACGGTCCCACTTGTATTGTCGATCAGACTATCAGCGTGAGACTACGATTCCATCAATGCCTGTCAAGGGCAAGTATTGACATGTCGTCGTAACCTGTAGAACGGAGTAACCTCGGTGTGCGGTTGTATGCCTGCTGTGGATTGCTGCTGTGTCCTGCTTATCCACAACATTTTGCGCACGGTTATGTGGACAAAATACCTGGTTACCCAGGCCGTGCCGGCACGTTAACCGGGCTGCATCCGATGCAAGTGTGTCGCTGTCGCCGGCCTCCTCACCCGGTCACGTTTCGTCGTTCCTCCTCCACGCGCTGCGGCTTCGGGGCCGCACCTGCATTCGTATGCGGTCGCCCGGTTACAGGTGCGGCACGGCCTGATGGAGGCCGCATGTGAGAGGAGAATTCCCATGCCAAACTGGTGCTCGAATCGTATGTATTTTTCTGGTGAACCGGCACAGATCGCTGAGATTAAACGACTGGCCAGCGGTGCAGTCACACCGCTTTATCGCCGCGCCACAAATGAAGGTATTCAGCTGTTTCTGGCCGGAAGTGCCGGACTTCTGCAGACCACTGAAGATGTGCGGTTTGAACCATGCCCCGGACTGACGGCTGCTGGGCGTGGCGTTGTATCGCCGGAGAATATCGCGTTCACCCGCTGGCTGACACACCTGCAGGACGGTGTACTTCTGGATGAGCAAAACTGCCTGATGCTGCATGAACTCTGGCTGCAGAGCGGTACTGGCCGGCGTCGCTGGGAAGAATTACCGGATGATGCCAGGGAAAGCATTACCGCTCTTTTCACCCCAAAAAGAGGTGACTGGTGCGACATCTGGAGTAACGAGGATGTATCGGTGTGGTGGAACCGTCTGTGTGACAACGTCCTGCCGGAAAAACCATGCCGTTTGACCTGCTGACGGTTCTGTTCACTCGCCTGGATGTTGAAGTGAATGGCTTTAACGGTGGTGTTCTGAACGGTGTTCCTTCTGCATATCACTGGTATACGGAACAGTATGGCGTGAAGGGGCCTTGTGGGTATGAGGTGAATATCAGCAGTCAGGGAGACAACTTCATTCAGGTTGATTTCGACACGCCGTGGTGTCAGCCGGAAAGCGACGTTATTGCAGTATTAAGCCGCCGTTTCAGTTGCACGCTGGAGCACTGGTACGCCGAGCAGGGCTGCAATTTCTGTGGCTGGCAGCGATATGAGCGTGGAGAGCTTGTTGATGTGCTGTGGGGGGAACTGGAATGGTCTTCCCCGACAGATGATGATGAGCTGCCGGAAGTCACCGCGCCGGAGTGGATAGTCGACAAGGTGGCGCATTACGGTGGATGAAGTATGACGGAGACTGGCGGGCAACCGCCCGTTTCTTTTCCGGTAAAGGATGTCGCCGGGCTCCTCTTTTTACTGCGCCGGCTGACGCGGCGCGGCAGGAACGCTGCCTGTGGTCAGTGTCCCGCGTCCGGCTGGGCACGGGACGGGCGCTTTTACCGCTCCCGGCTGGCATCGGTGACAGTGTACGCCAGCCCGTCGCCCTTTTCTGATGAACGCCCTTCAAGCCGCTTTCGCGGCATATTCTCGCCGTCAAAAAGACGACGGCTGCGATATTCCACGGTCGGCCTGACCCGTTACCGGACGCGGTGAACAGCCCACAGGCCGCGGGGAACGGGCGCCACAGGGGCGCCCTCCCGGTGCCCTCTGTAAGAGAAGGAGTGCTGTTATGTCCCGTTTTATCCAGGGTGACTGCGTGCGTGTTATGGCCACGTTTCCGGGCAATGCTGTCGATTTCATCCTCACCGACCCGCCATATCTCGTCGGTTTCCGTGACCGTCAGGGGCGTACCATCGCCGGCGATAAAACCGATGAATGGCTGCAACCGGCCTGTAATGAAATGTACCGCGTGCTGAAAAAAGATGCGCTGATGGTGAGCTTCTATGGCTGGAACCGCGTCGATCGCTTTATGGCCGCCTGGAAAAATGCGGGATTCAGCGTGGTTGGCCACCTGGTGTTTACCAAAACCTACACATCGAAGGCCGCATATGTGGGCTATCGCCACGAATGCGCTTACATCCTGGCAAAAGGGCGTCCGGCGCTGCCTCAGAAGCCATTGCCCGACGTGCTGGGCTGGAAATATTCAGGCAATCGTCATCACCCGACGGAAAAGCCTGTTACCAGCCTGCAACCACTGATTGAGAGCTTCACACACCCGAACGCGATTGTGCTGGACCCGTTTGCAGGCAGCGGCTCAACCTGTGTGGCCGCCCTTCAGTCCGGACGCCGGTATATCGGTATCGAGCTGCTTGAACAGTATCACCGTGCCGGACAGCAACGTCTGGCTGCCGTACAGCGGGCCATGCAGCAGGGGGCTGCAAATGATGACTGGTTTATGCCGGAGGCTGCGTAAATGAACTATGCCGGACATAAAAAACTTCGCGCCGACGTGGCGGAGGTGGCCAACACCATGTGTGACCTTCGGGCCAGGCTGAACGATATGGAGCATCGCTGTCGCTTTGATTCCGATGTGCTTGTTGAACGCCTGGCACGCCAGACGCTGTATCGCGCCAATCGCCTGTTCATGGAGGCGTATACCGAAATTCTGGAACTGGATGCGTGCTTTAAAGATTGAGAAGGAGACGAGAATGTACGGAACATGCGAAACGCTATGCCGGGAGCTGGCAGCAAAGTATCCGGGATATACACCGCTGATGCTGGTTATCTGGTCCCCGGAAGAGATTCAGGCCCTCGCTGACGGAATGGATATTTCCCTGTCCGATCCTGAAATCAGGACCGTCCTGGCGCGCCTGGAGGACATCCCGGAAGACCAGCGAATTGAGTCCGGTATTTCTTCTGCCGCGGCGATGGAGATTATCAGCAACGTGAGCGAAAACCGCCAGGTGACCGTCCCGGCTGAACTGCTGGCGTCCCTGATTCAGACCGCCGAACAGGCACTGTGGAAACGTGAATGGGCCGCCCGTGATTACGGCCTCGCCGTCCCGGAATGCGTTACCCGCCGTCAGGCGGTGGTTAATCAGGCCCGCATCCTGCTGAAAAACAACACACACGAAAACGGCTGATGTTATCGCCGCCTGCGGGCGGCGATACAGGGAGAACGATTAATCATGAACGAAAACACAACGCTGAACGCACTGATTTGTCGTCACGCCCGTAACCTGCTGCTGGCGCAGGGCTGGCCGGAAGAGACGGATGTCGACCAGCGTAACCCGAAGTATCCGGGCTGGATCAGCATTTATGTTCTGCTGGATGCGCCCCGGCTGGCGACGTTACTCGTTAACCGCCACGGCGGCGTACTGCCGCCGCACCTGGCCTCCGCCATTCAGAAACTGACCGGAACCGGAGCGGAACTTGTTCTGTCCGGCAGTCAGTGGCAGTCGCTGCCGGTGCTTCCGGCAGACGGAACGCAGGTGTCTTTTCCGTATGCCGGTGAATGGCTGACCGAAGACGAAATCAGGGCTGTACTTGCGGCGGTGCGCGATGCGGTACGCAGTGTCAGTTGCCGGGTGGCAGAAGATATGCGGCGTATCCGGGCGGCGCTGACCACCACCGGTCAGACGTTACTGACCCGCCAGACTCGCCGCTTTCGCCTGGTCGTGAAGGAAAGCGATCACCCCTGCTGGCTCGATGAGGACGACGAAAACCTGCCCGTGGTGCTCGATGCCATCCTGAACCGGGGCGCACGTTTTTCGGCGGTGGAAATGTATCTGGTCAGCGATTGTATTGAACATATCCTGTCTAGTGGGCTGGCCTGCGATGTGCTGCGTATACCGGATGAACCGCCCCGCCAGTGGTTTGACCGTGGTGTTCTGCGGGAAGTTGTCCGGGAAGCCCGGGCCGAAATCCGCAGCATGGCGGATGCCCTGGCAAAAATCAGGGGCTGATGATGGCGGGGAAAATCCCCGCTTTTTTTCTGCCGGTCCCCGGACAGAGCACAAAGGAAGTCGCCGCCGGCTCCGCTTTACCCGGCCATGCAGGCATGGCCTTGTGGGTTTTCAGTTATGTGGCCGCCGTGTCGTGTGCGGGCGGTGCCGTGCCTCCATCTTAGCCGGGCTGGCGGGGATGCAAGGGTACGCTTCGCCGCTGCGGTCACCCGGTCCCTCCTTCCCGTCTGCCGTGATTTTCCGGTCGTTCACCCGCTCAGGTTTCGCGGTCTCACCCTCCAACTCCCGTCAGCCGTGTGCGTCAGGCTGCGGCTTCCCTTGCGCCCTGTGCATCCCCGCCTTATCGCCCGGCTTTTATGGAGGCACGGCACCGCCCGGTGTCGCGGAATATGTGAATAACGGAGGAAAACATCATGCAATATGCGAAACCTGTCACTCTGAACGTTGAAGAGTGCGACCGTCTCTCCTTTCTGCCTTACCTGTTTGGCAACGATTTTCTGTATGCCGAGGCGTATGTGTACGCGCTGGCGCAAAAAATGATGCCGGAATATCAGGGAGGCTTCTGGCACTTCATCCGCCTGCCGGACGGTGGCGGTTACATGATGCCGGATGGCGACCGTTTTCATCTGGTCAACGGTGAAAACTGGTTTGACCGCACGGTCAGCGCCGATGCCGCAGGCATCATTCTGACTTCCCTTGTGATTAACCGCCAGTTGTGGCTGTACCACGACAGCGGGGATGTAGGACTGACCCAGCTTTACCGGATGCGCGATGCGCAGTTGTGGCGTCACATCGAATTTCACCCCGAATGCAACGCGATTTACGCGGCACTGGACTGATTAACGGACGGGGCGGCAATGCCGCCCCTGTAAAGGAGACGAGAACATGTACTGTACTGTTAAAGAAATCATCCGCGATGTACTGGATACAGACGTGCCGGACAGTGAATGCGTTTTTGCCGTGGTGCTGACCCGTGGGGATGTGCGCCACATAGCCCAGGACTGGAACCTGTCAGACGATGAGCTGGAAACCGTCATGCAGCGGCTGGACGATGCCTTTGAATATGGTGCGGATGTCAGCATTGTTCACGACGTTGTTCGTGAGCTGATGGAAGAAAAGCGTGCCAGCCGTCAGGTGACAGTTCCGGCGGTGATGCTGGAAAAAGTGATGGCGCTGGCAGGCAGTGAAATGAAGCGCCTGTATGCCGTCGGGAGTGAGAACGGGGGCGACGGTGATGCGTTCGTCAGGGAGGAACGCGAAGCAATGGACGTTGTGTTACAGGCGCTGGACGGGGAGCACATGTCATGAATATCAGCACAGAAACCCGCGAAATTCTGCGCAATTACAAAGCCGTGATTAATGCGCGACGTCGTGAAATGGGGCAGAAACCGCTCACCACCGCGCAGAGTGTTGATGAAATCTGCGATTTTGTGGCGAATCAGCAGGCTGTTTTCCTGGGCGGTCACTACATCTTACAGGGCAGCAGAAACAGGTGATACAGGGCAGGCGGTGGAGGCCGCCTGTCAGCCCGCGCGAAAACCCCTGGCAGGCTGACGCCTGCCGGAAGGGAAGCGGGCCACGCTGACGCGTCGCCCGTTACCCTTCCTGTTTGTGATGTGTCCGGAATGTTTTTTTCTGATGTTATTTTTCTGTGGTTACCGTGCCTGTTACTGTTCTTCTTCTTTTTCCTCTTCCTCTTCTTCCTCTTCTTCCTCTTCTTTCCGTTCCTCTCCTGCTTATGGCTTTTCCGGGCGTCCCCCTGGTGGGGCGGGCTGTCGTGAACGGAGCCAGCGAAGCTGTCTCCGCCCTGGCGGGCTTCCATCCCTGACGCGAAACCCTGGCTTGCAGCGACCGTTCCGGTCGCGCCGCCTCTGTCGCGCCGTGGCCTGCGCTCCCGGCATCCCGGCAAAAGGCCGCCGGGATGTAAGGGGCAACGCCGTTTCGCAAACCGCGCTTCACGTCGTTGCGGCGGGTGCCTGCCCGTTGTTGTGTCCGGTGCCATTCACCTGTTTAAGCCCCTGTCGCCGGGGGCAAAGACAGCCACAACCGTCTCCGCCAGTCCAGGGGTGAAATGCACATCCCGCAAAACTTTTTGCCCAAAAGCAGGCAAAAAGTTTTGCGGTCTGCCCCCGGACAGTCGTTTCCGGCCGTGGCAGTGATGCCCCTTGCGGCGAAGGTTCTCAAAAAGGTGATGGTGAATACCGGAGGGAACAAAAGGCAGGTCCCCGCAAAACGTCAAAACCGCGACTCCCGAAACTCAAAAGATGATGGGGGCTGAAAACCAGAGAGAGGAGAAAGCAGGATGAGTACCCGAAATATCCACGTTAACACCGCGTCGTACACGCTTCTTGTTGCCAGGAAGAAAAAAAACACCGGGGAAGAGTGGGACGTCCTGGAATTCAGCAGCCTGACTGAGCTGAAAAAATATCGCAAAAGCCACCCGGAAAAGATGGCCTTCAGCTATAGCTACGCGCTCAGCCGGGGTGTGGATACGCAGTTCCGCCATATCAACATTGCGGAAGCCGATCACTTCAAACAGTTCCTGCGTCAGATTAAGCGTGCCGGCCTCGATATCCGGGCGATCTGCTGACCGGATGTGATGAATATCCCTCCTGATTGTTGCAATCTTGTTAATGGTGATCAGGGGGGATGATATTAAGCGGAAAAATTTTTTATTAAATTTATTCTTTCATAAAGGAGTAGCTGTTATGCGATTAGCTTCCCGTTTTGGTCGGTATAATTCCATCCGCCGTGAACGTCCTTTAACGGATGATGAATTAATGCAGTTCGTGCCTTCGGTATTTTCCGGTGATAAACATGAGTCCCGGAGTGAACGTTATACGTATATTCCAACAATCAATATCATCAATAAGTTACGTGATGAAGGTTTCCAGCCATTCTTTGCCTGTCAGAGTCGGGTTCGTGATTTGGGACGTCGCGAATACAGTAAACATATGTTACGTCTTCGCAGGGAAGGGCATATTAACGGGCAGGAAGTTCCTGAAATTATCCTGCTTAATTCACATGATGGTTCATCCAGTTATCAGATGATCCCCGGAATTTTTCGTTTTGTCTGCACAAATGGCCTGGTGTGCGGAAATAATTTTGGCGAAATCCGCGTTCCACATAAAGGTGATATTGTCGGGCAGGTTATAGAGGGCGCGTATGAAGTGCTCGGTGTCTTTGATAAGGTCACTGATAATATGGAGGCGATGAAAGAAATTCATCTTAACAGTGACGAGCAACATTTATTTGGCAGAGCTGCACTGATGGTCAGGTATGAAGATGAAAATAAAACGCCAGTGACGCCTGAACAAATAATTACTCCCCGTCGTTGGGAGGATAAACAGAACGATCTCTGGACAACCTGGCAGCGGGTTCAGGAGAATATGATAAAAGGTGGATTATCGGGGCGAAGTGCCTCCGGGAAAAATATCAGGACAAGAGCCATTACAGGTATTGATGGTGATATAAGAATCAACAAGGCGTTGTGGGTGATTGCCGAACAGTTCAGAAAGTGGAAGTCATGATAATATAAGTAAAGCCCCGGAAAAATTTCGGGGCTTTACTTATATTATCATTCTTCGGCATCGCTGTGTCGTCTGATATACCTCAATTTCATCAACTGGCTTTTCGGTTGTCTGTAAATATTGTGCCCGCGAAAATGGTCTGGCAGGAGGCTGCGCAGTTACCGGGTATATATAAGATGGGTTACTGCTTCGCGGGGCTTCGGCCAGTCAGTATTGTCACTCATATGATATTTTTGTGTGTGGCCTTCCATGCCGCTTTTGCGGCATAACCGGTATCTGACAATGCCTGTAAGATTAATTGTTCTGCACGCTGTTAATTTCCGGAAGTGATTTCTTCGTGGCCGGAATCCGGATACCTTTACTGCTTTTTATCCCGGTATAAATCCGGTAAACATCTGATGCGTAGGCAAGACGTCTCTGGTTCTGGCGTTCGGTCTTCCTGAATCCAGCATTGTATGCACCAACGGCCTCCCAGGAGACGCCCCATTTTTTAAAGGCTATTGCCAGATAATAAGCACCGGTATAAATGTTCATGCAGGGATCTGTTGTCAGATGTTCCGGCTTAATTCCATAGCGGGCCAGTTCGTTAAAATGCTGGGAATCTACCTGCATCAGTCCGCTGCCATATCCCGTTACCGGATTAATACCGATGGCATTAACCCGGTAACGGGATTCTTTCCATGATATTGCTCTCAGTAAATCAGGATCTATTTTGTAATCCCGGCCTGCAAGATCAAAGCAATCAGTGGCATGGCAGATCTCATTTATAAACATCAGGCAGATGGCTAACATCCATTTTTTCATTTTTCCACCTCTGGTGACTTTATCCGTAAATAATTTAACCCACTCCACAAAAAGGCTCAACAGGTTGGTGGTTCTCACCACCAAAAGCACCACACCCCACGCAAAAACAAGTTTTTGCTGATTTGTTTTTTAAATCATTAGTTTATGTTCTAGATAATGTATTTTAATTTATTTTACATTATTAAATAGGGTCGTTGACGACCCTATAGCGACCCTATGACGACCCTTGTTAGGGTCAGTGCTGACAATTTTCATGAAAAACATTTGGATATATTAGGGCCGCCCCTAGCAGCGCCGTGCGTTTTTTTATAGTATGCCCCTAGGGGCGCTGCTAGGGGTTCTCTTCTTTTTTCAGACCATACTATGAGTAGATGAAATAAAACTCTTATTTCAGAATCTAAAAGGTACTGTCTTATGGCAAGAGTAAATCTGTATATCAGTAATGAGGTTCATGAAAAAATTAACATGATTGTTGAAAAGCGTCGTCAGGAGGGAGCAAGAGATAAAGATATAAGCCTTTCAGGAACTGCTTCAATGCTTCTTGAATTAGGGCTCCGTGTATATGACGCTCAGATGGAGCGTAAAGAGTCTGCATTTAACCAGACAGAGTTTAATAAACTTCTTCTTGAATGTGTTGTAAAAACACAGTCAACGGTGGCAAAGATTTTAGGTATTGAATCTCTCAGTCCTCATGTATCCGGAAACCCGAAGTTTGAATATGCCAGTATGGTTGACGATATCAGAGAGAAAGTGTCTGTTGAGATGGACCGGTTTTTCCCAAAAAATGATGATGAATAAATGAAAATGAAGTTTGAGTTGGTTCAAATATAGGAGTTTTTATGATTAAAAAAGATGACAATACGTCAGATAATTAGTATATTAATTACGTGGTTAATGCCACGTTAAAAATTGAAACTGAAAATCGCCGATGCAGGGAGCTGTAACTCCCTGCATCGACTGTCCATAGAATCCTTAGTGGAGGTTCCTATGTGTGCGCTGGATCGTAGAGAAAGGCCACTTAACAGTCAATCTGTAAATAAATACATCCTTAACGTTCAGAATATCTACAGAAATTCTCCCGTTCCGGTTTGTGTCCGTAACAAAAACCGGAAAATCCTTTATGCCAATGGGGCTTTTATTGAACTCTTTTCCAGAGAAGATAAACCTTTATCCGGAGAGAGTTATATACGTCTGCAGGTTGAAATTTTTCTTTCATCACTTGAACTGGAATGCCAGGCTCTTGGACATGGCTCTGCATTTTGTCGTCGTTTTAATTTTCATGGCGAAATCTATCAGATAAGGATGGAGAATGTTTCTTTTTATAATGACGAATCTGTTGTTTTATGGCAAATTAATCCGTTTCCTGATTATCCATTTTTTGCGTTAAATCAGAGTGTAAGTAATACAAATACTTCTGGTCAATTAACGATATGGAATGATCTTTCTCCAGGAACATTGGTTGTTTTCTCTTTTTATATGCTGGGTGTTGGTCACGCAACAATTGCCAGAGAATTGGGTATTACAGACAGAGCATCTGAGGATCGAATTAAACCAGTTAAACGGAAAATAAAAGAGTTTTTTGAACACTTTGATTTATTCAGAGTGTCATGTATCTATAAAGGAGAAATAGATTCGCTATTAAGTATAATTCGTGAATTTTATGGTGTTAAATAAATGTTAAATAAGGCGCGCCAATTTTGGCGTGTTTTTTTTCGCCGATTTCTGTGCAATCATAATTTTATTAGTCGGGAAACAGAGGTGAATTTAGTGAGGAGGCGTAACGCGAGAGGCGGTATAAGCAGAACGGTCTCGGTGTATCTCGATGAAGATACAAATAACCGACTTATTAAGGCCAAAGATCGTAGTGGAAGAAGTAAAACGATAGAAGTCCAGATCCGTCTCAGAGATCATCTGAAACGGTTTCCTGATTTCTATAACGAAGAAATATTCAGGGAGGTGACCGAAGAGAGCGAGTCAACATTTAAAGAACTTTAGTTTTTATCTATCAATATTAAACAGAGGAATCATATGGACGCCGTTTTAAGTGTTCAGGGTGCTTCTGCGCCCGTCAAAAAGAAATCGTTTTTTTCCAAATTCACTCGTCTGAATATGCTTCGCCTGGCTCGCGCAGTGATCCCGGCTGCTGTTCTGATGATGTTCTTCCCGCAGCTGGCGATGGCCGCTGGCAGCAGTGGTCAGGACCTGATGGCAAGCGGTAACACCACGGTTAAGGCGACCTTCGGTAAGGACTCCAGTGTTGTTAAATGGGTTGTTCTGGCTGAAGTTCTGGTCGGTGCTGTCATGTACATGATGACCAAAAACGTCAAGTTCCTGGCCGGTTTTGCCATCATCTCTGTATTTATTGCTGTGGGTATGGCCGTCGTTGGCCTCTGACAGGAAATAAAACGATGTCGGGAGACGAGAATAAACTTAAGAGATATCGTTTCCCGGAAACACTGACCAACCAGAGCCGCTGGTTTGGCCTGCCACTGGATGAACTGATCCCCGCAGCAATCTGTATTGGCTGGGGTATCACAACATCGAAATATCTGTTCGGTATTGGTGCAGCGGTTCTGGTTTATTTCGGGATTAAAAAACTGAAAAAAGGGCGGGGCAGTTCCTGGTTACGTGACCTGATTTACTGGTATATGCCAACAGCCCTGCTGCGCGGTATTTTTCATAATGTTCCCGATTCGTGTTTCCGGCAGTGGATTAAATAGAACTGATACCAGGATTGTTATATGGAACACGGTGCCCGTTTAAGTACCAGTCGTGTAATGGCCATCGCCTTTATATTTATGTCAGTGCTTATTGTTCTCAGCCTCTCTGTTAACGTCATTCAGGGGGTGAATAACTACCGTCTTCAGAATGAGCAACGCACTGCCGTGACGCCAATGGCATTTAATGCCCCCTTTGCCGTGTCACAGAACAGTGCCGACGCCTCTTATTTACAGCAGATGGCGCTGTCATTTATTGCCCTCCGTCTGAATGTTTCATCAGAAACCGTCGATGCCTCACATCAGGCGCTTCTGCAATATATCCGCCCGGGCGCACAGAACCAGATGAAAGTTATTCTGGCTGAAGAAGCGAAGCGTATTAAAAACGATAACGTGAACTCAGCCTTTTTCCAGACCAGTGTTCGTGTCTGGCCTCAGTATGGCCGTGTGGAAATTCGAGGTGTGCTTAAAACCTGGATTGGTGATTCAAAACCTTTCACTGATATCAAACATTACATCCTTATTCTGAAGCGGGAAAACGGGGTGACCTGGCTGGATAATTTCGGGGAAACAGACGATGAGAAAAAATAATACGGCAATAATATTCGGCAGCCTGTTTTTTTCCTGCAGCGTGATGGCCGCAAACGGTACGCTGGCCCCCACCGTGGTGCCAATGGTGAACGGTGGTCAGGCCAGTATTGCCATCAGCAATACCAGCCCGAATCTGTTTACCGTTCCCGGTGACCGGATTATCGCCGTGAACAGTCTGGATGGTGCCCTGACCAATAATGAGCAGACCGCCTCCGGCGGTGTGGTGGTTGCCACCGTCAACAAAAAGCCCTTTACGTTCATTCTGGAAACAGAACGTGGTCTGAATCTTTCCATTCAGGCCGTTCCCCGTGAAGGCGCGGGGCGTACCATTCAGCTGGTCAGTGACCTGCGCGGAACCGGAGAAGAAGCCGGTGCGTGGGAAACGTCCACGCCTTACGAATCCCTGCTTGTGACCATCAGCCAGGCCGTCCGTGGCGGAAAATTACCCGCAGGCTGGTATCAGGTCCCAGTGACAAAGGAAACCCTGCAGGCCCCGGCGGGGCTGTCTTCAGTGGCAGATGCCGTATGGACGGGGAATCACCTGAAGATGGTCCGCTTTGCCGTGGAAAATAAAACGCTGTCTGCCCTGAATATCCGGGAAAGTGACTTCTGGCAGCCGGGAACCCGTGCCGTGATGTTCAGCCAGCCTGCCAGCCAGTTACTGGCAGGTGCGCGCATGGATGTGTATGTCATCCGTGACGGGGAGGGCAACTGATGGCCAGTATCAATACCATTGTGAAACGCAAGCAGTACCTGTGGCTGGGGATTGTGGTTGTCGGTACAGCCTCCGCGATTGGTGGGGCACTGTATCTGTCTGATGTGGACATGTCCGGTAACGGTGAAACCGTGGCTGAACAGGAGCCTGTGCCGGATATGACCGGTGTGGTGGATACGACCTTTGATGACAAGGTGCGTCAGCATGCCACCACCGAGATGCAGGTGACGGCAGCGCAGATGCAGAAGCAGTATGAGGAAATCCGTCGTGAGCTGGATGTTCTGAACAAACAGCGCGGTGATGACCAGCGTCGTATTGAAAAGTTGGGACAGGACAATGCCGCCCTGGCAGAGCAGATAAAAGCCCTGGGTGCTAATCCCGTCACGGCGACCGGTGAGCCTGTACCGCAGATGCCTGCCTCACCGCCCGGCCCGGAAGGCGAACCACAGCCAGGAAATACCCCCGTATCCTTCCCGCCGCAGGGCAGCGTTGCTGTTCCACCGCCGACGGCGTTTTATCCCGGGAATGGTGTCACGCCACCACCACAGGTGACGTACCAGTCTGTGCCGGTGCCTAACCGGATACAGCGTAAGGTGTTTACCCGTAATGAGGGAAAACAGGGACCATCACTGCCGTACATTCCGTCAGGAAGTTTTGCGAAAGCCATGCTGATTGAAGGGGCGGATGCCAATGCCTCTGTCACCGGTAATGAATCCACGGTGCCGATGCAGCTGCGTATCACCGGCCTGGTGGAAATGCCGAACAGCAAGACGTATGACGCAACGGGATGTTTTGTGGGTCTGGAAGCCTGGGGGGATGTGTCCAGTGAGCGTGCCATTGTACGCACCCGCAATATCAGTTGCCTGAAGGACGGCAAAACTATTGATATGCCGATTAAGGGGCATGTCAGCTTCCGGGGTAAAAACGGTATCAAGGGCGAAGTGGTGATGCGTAACGGCAAAATCCTCGGCTGGGCATGGGGCGCGGGATTTGTTGACGGTATCGGTCAGGGAATGGAGCGCGCCTCCCAGCCGGCTGTCGGGCTGGGTGCCACAGCCGCTTACGGGGCTGGTGATGTCCTGAAAATGGGTATCGGTGGCGGCGCATCGAAAGCCGCACAGACGCTCAGTGACTACTACATCAAACGTGCCGAACAGTATCACCCGGTGATACCGATTGGTGCGGGCAACGAAGTGACCGTGGTGTTCCAGGACGGCTTCCAGCTGAAAACCGTGGAAGAGATGGCGCTGGAACGCACGCAGAGCAGAGCGGAAGAAGACAATCCGGAAAGTCCGGTTCCTGTTCCGCCATCGGCTGAAAGTCATCTTAACGGCTTTAATACTGACCAGATGCTGAAGCAGCTGGGCAACCTGAATCCGCAGCAGTTTATATCCGGCAGCCAGGGAGGGGGCAACGATGGCAAATAATATGTCGTCCCGTCAGGCGTGCCATGCCGCCCGGTATGTTGTCGCCCGGGTTCTGCGAGGACTGTTCTGGTGTCTGAAGTACACCGTCATTCTGCCACTGGCCACAATGGCCCTGATGGCTCTGTTTGTTTTATGGAAGGACGACACCACGCCGGGGAAATTACTGGTTAAGGAGATTAACTTCGTAAGACAAACAGCACCTGCCGGACAGTTCCCGGTCAGTGAATGCTGGTTTTCTTCCTCTGATTCTTCAGGCAGATCAGAAATACAGGATATCTGCCATTACCGCGCGGCTGATGCTGCAGATTATGTCAGGGAGACTGACCGGTCACTGATGCAACTGGTCACCGCATTATGGGCAACACTGGCACTGATGTATGTCTCGCTGGCAGCGATCACCGGGAAATATCCGGTGCGACCAGGAAAAATGAAATGTATCCGGGTGGTAACCGCAGATGAACATCTGAAGGAAGTTTATACGGAAGACGCTTCCCTGCCGGGAAAAATCAGGAAATGCCCTGTTTATCTTCCTGATGACAGAACAAACAGAAACAACGGAGATAAAAATGAACATGCGTAATATTAATGTTATTACAGCCCTCTCTGTGCCGGGTAAAACCGTGTCAGATGATTTTATGCATGCTGTTCTCAGTAACTGCGCCACAAGAATCGTACTTCCTGCACCGGAGAAATTCGGTTCTGAGTCATTGCCGGACAATTTTAATATGGCTGCTGTCGGTGTGATGAAGAAGGGTATGTCGATGAGTTTATTTTCTTCTCCGGGGCATATTGTGGTTGCCGGACAATCCGGTGGCGGAAAATCTGTTCCGGTGAAAGAACTAATCGACAGAATTATTCAGAAATATAAGGAGCCCTTCGATGAATAAGCTGGTTTCTGATGGCAGCGTCAAAAAAATAAATTATCCGGTGCTGTATGAGTCCGGAATAACACCTCCGTTATGTGAAGTCAGTGCACCAGAACCTGATGCGGGTGGGAAACGCATTGTGGCATATGTTTATAAATCATCACGGAGTACGGTTTTTGAAAATCCTGACATTGTAAAAACCTGTACGGTCAGGGATTTGAAGAAGGATTTTGTGAACTGCGATGAGAAAGGTGAGGGACAATGAAACAGATTTCTTTCTTTATTCCTCTGCTGGGGACCTTATTACTTTCCGGCTGTGCCGGAACCAGTACGGAATTTGAGTGTAACGCCACCACATCCGATACCTGTATGACGATGGAGCAGGCCAATGAGAAGGCCAAAAAACTGGAGCAGTCCTCAGAAGCAAAGCCGGTTGCGGCATCACTGCCGCGCCTGGCTGAAGGGAACTTCCGGACAATGCCGGTGCAGACCGTCACCGCGACCACTCCGTCCGGCAGCAGACCTGCGGTGACAGCACATCCGGAGCAGAAACTGCTGGCACCTCGCCCGCTGTTTACCGCTGCCCGGGAAGTGAAAACGGTTGTTCCGGTCAGTTCAGTTACGCCGGTAACACCTCCTCGTCCGCTAAGAACGGGTGAGCAGACGGCAGCATTATGGATAGCGCCTTATATTGATAACCAGGATGTTTATCATCAGCCATCCAGCGTGTTTTTTGTTATTAAACCGTCTGCGTGGGGAAAACCACGTATTAATTAACTGGCCCTGAAGTTGTATATCAGCCGGCAATGCCGGCGGGCTTTCTGTATTCAAAATCTGCCTGTAAAACGAGTGCCCTGTGCGTGAAAAGGGATGGGCGGTAGCGTGTCAGAACATGTCGGGAGGAATATTCCGTGAGTGATGAAGCTGATGAAGCATATTCAGTGACAGAACAACTGACCATGACAGGAATAAACCGGATACGCCAGAAAATAAATGCTCATGGTATTCCTGTTTATCTCTGTGAAGCATGCGGAAATCCTATTCCGGAAGCCCGGCGGAAAATATTTCCCGGTGTGACGTTGTGCGTTGAATGTCAGGCGTATCAGGAAAGACAGAGAAAACATTATGCATAAGTCAGTCGCAGAACATAGTGATTTAATTCCGGATGAACATGAGTGGATATTCAGAAAACAGAAATCTTTGTATATGCGCCGGGAAATGGCGCGTTAATTACAGGTATTCCCTTCATGGCTACCGCATTTCTCGCTTTATTTTTCAACTAAGGAATTCATGTGAATAACCCACTTGAGGCCGTCACTCAGGCGGTTAACTCCCTCGTCACAGCACTGAAACTGCCTGACGAATCCGCAAAGGCTAATGAAGTTCTGGGCGAAATGAGCTTCCCGCAGTTCAGCCGTCTGCTGCCATACCGTGATTACAACCAGGAATCCGGTCTGTTCATGAATGACACCACGATGGGCTTTATGCTGGAAGCCATCCCCATCAATGGGGCGAATGAGTCCATTGTGGAGGCCCTCGATCACATGCTGCGCACCAAACTGCCGCGCGGTATTCCGTTGTGTATCCATCTGATGTCCAGTCAGCTGGTTGGTGACAGGATTGAATACGGGCTGCGTGAGTTCTCCTGGTCAGGTGAACAGGCTGAACGGTTTAACGCCATTACCTGGGCCTATTATATGAAAGCGGCAGCGACACAGTTTCCGCTGCCGGAGGGGATGA
>ERZ808040.902-NODE-902-length-22360-cov-5.670332_pt1 | contig 22360 bp, 15 predicted proteins | sample MGYA00380191_ERZ808040 | MGnify/ENA primary metagenome ERZ808040 (study PRJEB31490, sample SAMN06133395) | mouse gut metagenome | isolation source: J6 | host: mice | place: China: Chengdu | collected 2015-05 ...
TAATAGGAGGAGAATTATGTGACAAGATCATCAAAAAGAAAAAGAAGAATTTGGCCATGGATTGTCGGCATTCCAGCCGTTTTATTATTAGCAGTTGTTGTTTACGGATTTATTGTATATAAAGATTTCACAACGACATTAAAAAGTACGTACGAACCAATTGAACGAGAAATTTCAGGAAAACGTGATGTACCGGTAAAATTCAGTGATAAAGATCCGTTTTCAGTATTATTATTAGGGATCGATAATGAAGAAAGTGATGTTGGTCGTTCTGATACGATGATTATGATGGCTGTAAACCCAGAGAAAAAATCGACAAAAATGGTCAGCATTCCGCGTGACACGTATACAGAAATTATTGGTCGTGGCTATAAAGACAAAATTAACCATGCATACGCATTCGGTGGTGTCGAAATGGCAATGGAAACAACAGAGAACTTATTAGACATTCCAGTTGACTATGTTGTTCAAGTAAACATGAAAAGTTTTAAAGATATTGTCGATGCAGTTGGCGGCGTAGATGTGAATAACACATTAGACTTCAGCCAGAATGGTCATCAGTTTAATAAAGGGAATATCCACTTAAATGGTGAAGAAGCATTAGCATATGTGCGTATGCGTAAAAAAGATCCAAACGGTGATTTCGGACGTCAAGACCGCCAAAAGCAAGTCATCCAAGCAATTATGCGTGAAGGTGCTTCCGTAAGCAGCATTTTCAACTATAAAGATATTTTCAACACAATTAGTGATAATATCCGTACAAATATTACATTCGACGAAATGGTAGAAATGCAGAAAAATTACCGTTCAGCAGTAGATACCGTAGACCAAATGTACTTCAAACAAGGACAAGGTCAAATGATGGATGGCATCTGGTACTATACCTTAAACGACGGTGAATTAAATGAGATTAAATCAGCGTTGAAAGAGCATTTGGCAATTAATTAGTAGACCAGAATGTTTGATTTAAAATGTAACTCGTTCGATTCATTACACCTCAACAATTAGATTCATCCTCTTATATGATGGCCCAACACCTTAATTATATATTCACTAAAAAATCGCAGATATTCTACATAAAGAAAAATATCTGCGATTTTTTCAACTATCTAACTAAAGCTCTACCAGTATGTTACTATTACTTGTAATTCAATTTGAAAAATCAAAATGTAATTTCAACTTTCTTTGTATCTTTCTGCAATTTATTTCCATCTTTATCTTTTACGTAAGACCTAACTTTATACTCCCCTGGCTCAGTAACAGTATAATCAAATGTTGATTCACCTGTATATCCAAAGCGCTCATAAATTTCTCCATCTTTTATGACATAAAACGCATATGAAAGCTTTTCACCCTCCGCAGTTGATACTACATTCAGCTCATTGTTGCTTCTCTGTCTCAACTTCACTTCAACAATTTTTAATTCCTTTTCCACTTCTTGTTTCATTGTTTCTTCCGCTTTATTTTCCTTTTCTACCTCTGGTGTTTCTTCTGTTTTCTTTCTAGACTCCTCATCCGAATTGCCACAAGCTCCTAATAAAAATATTGCACTAGCAACCATTACAAAAGTTAATATTTTTTTTAATTTCATTTTTTCAAATCCCTTCTTGACGTATTGGATATTTAAAATGGTAAACCATATAAAAATAGTTTGCAAAGATATATGTCCTGGAATAACTAAAAGACGTTAATGTATTCACACTAACGCCTTTACATATCACTATTGTTCCAAAATATCCGCGATACGCTTACTCGCGAAACCATCACCATATGGATTACTAGCCTTGCTCATTGCTTCATACGCTTTCGGGTCAACAAGCAGTTCTTTAAACGACGTATAGATCTTCTCTTCGTCTGTTCCTACTAATTTCAATGTACCTGCTTTCACACCTTCAGGACGCTCTGTCGTGTCACGCATGACAAGTACGGGTTTTCCTAAGCTCGGTGCTTCCTCTTGGATACCACCACTGTCTGTTAAAATCATGTACGATTCAGCTAAGAAGTTATGGAAGTCTACAACTTCTAACGGTTCAATAATACGAACGCGGTCTGAGTCACCTAAGATGTCATTTGCCGCTTCACGAACTACTGGGTTCATATGAATTGGATAAATCACTTTAATGTCTTCATGCTCGTCTACAATACGTTTTATGGCTTTAAACATTTGACGCATTGGTTCGCCTAAGTTTTCACGACGATGTGCTGTGATCATAATGAGGCGGCTATCCCCAACCCACTCTAATTGTTCATGTGTATATTCTTCACGTACCGTTGTTTTTAATGCATCGATTGCCGTGTTACCAGTGACATAAATGTCATCCGCATTTTTACCTTCTTTTAGTAAATTCTCTTTTGCCATTTCAGTCGGCGAGAAATGATAGTTTGCAACAATCCCTACTGCTTGGCGGTTAAACTCTTCAGGATATGGTGAATAAATGTCATATGTACGTAATCCTGCTTCAACATGTCCTACAGGAATTTGTAAATAGAAACAAGCTAATGCCGTTACAAATGTTGTCGATGTATCCCCGTGGACAAGTACAACGTCTGGGCGTTCCTTCTCCAATACTTCTTTCATTCGATCTAAAATGTTAATTGTAACGTCGAATAATGTTTGTTTAGATTTCATAATCGATAAGTCATAATCTGGTTGTACGTCAAATGCTTGTAATACTTGGTCAAGCATTTCGCGATGTTGTCCAGTGACACAAACAATCGTTTCGATATTCTCTCTCGTTTTTAGTTCCTTTACTAAGGGACACATTTTAATCGCTTCTGGTCGCGTACCAAAAGATAAAAATACTTTTTTCATTTACATTCTCCTTTTATATTCAATATGCTCTTTACTTTTTACTATATCATAATTTAATCATTTGGTTACTGTTGTCTTTATAAAGTATTTTAAAAGTTATTTCTCCTTCTTTTTCTGTCACGTTAAACTTTTTAATTCCTTTTTTCAATTCAGTATTAATAATAGTTTTATAATTTACATTTTTTTCTTTTTCAGAAAAACGTAATTGCATAATCGGTTCTTTTTGATTAAATTTTGCAGATTGCCATCCGGCAATTGGTTCTTCACTGCCAAAATACTTTTTAAACTCAGGGACTCTATTTACTTGGATTAACTCTATTTTGTTTTTATCAATCTTACTCTCTAAAATAATTCTATTTTTCGACAAGACATTTAGACTAACATCTTCTCCGATATTAAATATTTGACTATACCTTTTAATTTTATTACTCTTTAAATCGTCATAAATTATAAATGCTTCTCTTTCCTTTAAATAAAGAACTTTTCTATTAAAAGAAACATTTGGGAATAACTCATGCATAGCTTCTATATACACGTAATTACCATTATCTATAAATTGGATTATTTTAGATTTATTTATTAAACTGCCATGTATAGGATAAGTTTCATTGTTCACAGTTATGCTGTTATGAGCCATACTACTTCTAAAATACTTCCTATAGCTATCTTTTTCTTTATAATTATATTTTCCCGAGTCTATGAAAAAGTTTGTTTTACCTTTTGACAGAACAAAAGACAAATCGTCAGCATGTTTATGAACTTTTGAATGATAAGCAGCGAATATTCTAAAATACAATTGTTTAGAATCAATTTTCCAATTGTTTCTGATAAAGGCAGTTCCCGCATCTTTATAGCACTTGGCTAACATTGGGACTTTACCTTTTAATCCTTTGGTTTTGACATAAAGCAGTAACTCATTATATATACTACTTTCTTCTATAAAACCTATACTATCTGGACCAGAATCACCGTTCATTGGGATTCTCATATCAGGTTTGTATACGTATGCTAGGAATTCTTGCATTTTATAAAGTAAATCTTTCAATCTCTTTTCTTCTTTCTCATGGAACTTTAAGAATTCATAAATTGAAGAAAACAATCTAAATACAATTATATGATAAGCATCACTATGCTCTAAATGAACACCTGACTTAGACATATCCTTGTCTACATGAAGCATAAAACGTTCTATTGATTTTTCATACCACATTTTTGAATTTGGAAGACTTGGAAATAGAACTGATAAAGCTATTAAAGAGCGATCTTGAAATATACCATGATTATTACTAAATGTATGATTTTCATCCTTCACTAAGTATTCTCCATGTTCTTTTAAAGTAAGGAATAGTAATTCATCAAACTTCTCATCAACAATATTCATTTTTTCATAATGTGTATAGAAATGAATAAAATTAATAACCCTATTAGCTACACTATGGTCTTTCCAAGCATATGGACTTAAATTAGAAGTCCTCTTTAAATTTTTTTTAATCCAGCTCTTAATAATTTTTTTGGATTCAGTGAGATATTCTATCTTACCAGTCAATTCATATGAATTGACAAGGTAACAAATCAAATCTAAACTGTGCAAATAAAAACACCATGTTCCATCATTATATGGATCCATTTCCCAATCTATTTTTCTTATATTTATGGGTTTCCATGCTGGATGTACAAATAATCGATTCTCTAAAATACCATCGGCAATTTCAATATGCTCTTGTGAGATATTATGACGTCTAAATATCATTTCGTTCTCCTTTATTCTTTTAAGATAAAAATTCTATTCTCATTTGCTTAACAAAAAATTCGTTCGGTATAGAATTTTCTTTTATTCTAAATGCTATTTTATAATCCGTTGCTGCTGATACTAAAGGAATTTCTAGTGTATAAATTTTCTTTTTTTCATTTATATTAAAATTTTCAACCTCTGATTTTACTCGTTTTTCTTTATTGTACTGAATAAAGAAAACATCAAGATCAAAAGTTCCAGGTGAAATTTTTTCAATTTCAAAATTAAACTTAGCTTTTTTCCCTTTAACTTTCGAATATGAAACATAATTCTTTGGAGGGGTTGTAAATGCGCCATCAAACGCTTGGAAATACATTACGGACTCCGGTATAATATTCCACTTTATCAACGAAGTCATATCATTCAAATTTTGCAGTTTCAAGTATTCATTCTTACTTGATAATACTTTGTTTGGTATGTGCCTGATTTCCTCTATGATTCCAGATATTTTCTTAGTAGTTTTTGTAGGCACTTTAATTGATATCGATGATTTTCTTTCTGTATCGTTATACCAATCATTTGAAAGCAAAACACTTCCTGTGTACATACTCCATAAGAAAGAATCGTAATCAGAAGGTGTACGAACTTTTTCAGTAAAGAGTTCTTGTACCTTTTCTTTTTTCACCACATCAAATAATAAAGACGATTCATTTCCTAGAATTACTTCTTCTAATTGTTTTTTAGATGTTTTTAGTAAGTTTTTTCTCCAATTAAATCCACTTAATTTTGAAGTTGCTTGAACTGGCTTTCTTTCAATCCATTGCTTTAGTACATTTTCATGATATGGATGATGCTTTTCAAAATCCCATCTGTCTTCGGCAAAAGGAATGTCTATTAAATCTGGAGCAATGCGTTGTAAAATATTGTAGATAATCTCATCATTCTTACCAAATTCGGTATCAATCATCTGAGCACGTTTAACAAATTGATTTTCAAATAAAGGTGAATAAGTATAACCTCTTGCTGTGTAATATGGTCTTGAACAAGATGTCCATCTACCTCCGCGATGCGTCAAGTAAAATCGATTTAATATTCCCTCTTTACCTAATCGTAACGATTCGTTTAATAGTTTCTCCTGAACAAAGTCTTTATATCGCTCAATAGCATCACTTTCAAAGAATTCCTGATGCTTAATAAATGCTCTAATCATAAAAGTCTCAAGACTTTCATTTTCATTTATTTTAAACGCTTTAGAATAACCACCTTTTATAAATGCCCCACCTTGTCCACCGAGCATAATATTTTTCGGATTGAACTCTTTCGGTATACCACCAACATTTTCATACGCATAAACCATACCCTCAGTATTTTTTATGGTGTTAATAGTTCTTTGAAATAAATCAAATTTAATAATATCCTTACTACTAGCAGGTGTTCGTACTTTATGCTCTATATTTAATTGCTTTGCTATTTTTTCTGCAACAACAACATCAGGTGAAGTTAAAAAGCCATTAGTTTGTGTTTTAAAATCTATATCTAAATATTTCAATCCAGCCGCTATAAGTCTGCTATCTTTTCCACCTGTCAAACCTATCGTTAATGGAAGTCCTAGCTTTTTCAAAAATAGAAAACTATCTAAATAGGATTGTGTTAATTCATCATAAACTTGTTCATTAGGTTCTAATGTATATAATTTTTCTTCAAAGTTGTCAATTTCATTTATTTTTATTTGATTCTCGCACACTTGAAGCTTCCTATTTATTTCTAATATATTTAAACCTTTAAATGGTGTCTGTTCATCAGCATAAAATCCATTGTTCAAAAATGACCCCATTGCTAATGGGTCATATACTGGAGTTCTAGTATCATATGCTAATAGGTGTACCAAGATTGCCCTTGTTCCCACAACAATTCTATCTTTAGTCTCAGCCCAATAAATTGGTTCTACACGTGTAACGTTATTCCATAAAGTAAAATTATTCTCATCTAATAGAGCAAGTGTATTAATACCACCCAAATTTGCTATATATTTGTCTTGGTCTTTAGACTTCAATAGCTCTCCAAAAACCTTTGACTCTTCATATAAAAATTCACCTGAAGTTGCAAATTCATACTTTCCATATGAATAATTGATATTATTGGGTTCATTGGTAAATGTAAATAGAGCACACTGCGAGTCTTTTTTTAGTACCTTTCTTACTCGTACATTACTTAAGCCATTATAAATCCGTAATATATCTTGAATATCAGACTCGCTACTATTAACTTTTCCATTCTTTTCACTGATAAACAGATAACCCTTCATCGTTAAACACCTCTCAATATTCATTTCTCTATGAAAGAAAATATGTCATTCTCCCAATCAATTAAGTAATTATACTTTTCACCTTTAATATATCCCTTTAATTTGTCCTGACTTATTATTCCATCTTCTTCAATTCGCAGTATTATGTCATCAGAAATTTTGTGCTTTAAAGGTATTTCTATCTTCTCAATATGTTCTTCTTCATTGACATAATAACGAATATCGTATTCTGGTAATTCCAAGACTTTTTGATGATTTTCTTTTTCAATAAGTTGAGAATAAAGTAATTTAGATTGAGCATCTTTTAAATCTTGTCCTAAAAATGCAAGATAGTATAAATATGCACTATTAAATTGATCCGACGTATATTCTAAAAATGTTTCTATCGTTATATCTGTATCTTTTAAGTCATCTACTATATTTACAGACGCTGTTGTGATAAACATTTCCTTTTTATCAAATCTTATCTTGTACATATAATCGTATTTTTCTTCAATATATAACTTTGTAAATATATCAATCGGCTCTGCATTTTCTTCTTCTAAATTTTCATATATAAATGTATTCGAATCTATAACATAACCATATTTTTTTATCGTTACAGGAGGTTCCTCAGACTTCAGTGTTGTTTCTTCAATTTTTCCATCTGATTGACTAATACCTATTAATCCAATAGTTTTACTCCATCCAGTTTTTATAGGAGTATCTGTAACAATCAATGCCGCCATAACTAAAAGTAGCATACTCATGAACAATAATTGAAAATTGAACCAATATCGACTCTTTTTTTCAGCTTTTGATATTTGTCTTTTTATTTTAGCGTCACTTCGTTGTCGAACAATTTGCTGATTAAACATTTCCTTTTTATAAGATGTCTGCTCTTCTTTACTTAAGGATTTGTACCATTTGATATATTCTTTATAATTATTTAAAACTTTTCCTGCTATATCAAATTCTTTCATCTCACCATAATGAATCCACATTACACGATCAGATATTCTTCTCATTTGTGTGACGGAGTGGCTAACAAAAAATATCGTCTTTCCCAACTCTTTAAATTCATTTACTTTATCCATGCATTTATTATAAAATGTTTCATCTCCAACTGATAATGCCTCATCAACAACTATGATATCAGGATTTGTATGCACAGATATAGCAAATCCTAGACGTGAACGCATACCACTTGAATAGTTTTTTACTGGTTGCTCAATAAAACTACCAATATCGGCAAACTCTATAATTTTAGGAGTAATTTCTTTAATTTTATTTTCCGACATACCATGCATCATACATTTCAAACGTATGTTTTCTAATCCAGATAGTTGATTATTTAATCCTACAGAAATTGCTATTAGTGATGATTCACCGTCTATCTCAATTTCACCTGCGGTTGGTTCTATTACTTCTGCCAATAAGTTAGATAACGTAGACTTTCCTGATCCGTTTATACCTATAATCCCAATAGTCTCTCCTGGGTATACTTCAAAACTAATATCTTTTACTGCAAAAAATGATTTTTTTCCTCTTTTCGGTTTAAGTAAATCTAACAATTGATCTTTATTTGATTTTGAAATTGAATATTCTTTATATACATTTTTTAATACAACTTTTGGCTTCATTATGTTCAAAGCCTCCAAACTAAATATAATCTATAAATCGATTTCTGAATTTGATATGCAGGTACGATCCCGCTAATAGTAGCGTACAAACTAATACCCAAAAATATATTCCGTATGTTATATTTTCAAAAAACCATCCGTCCGCTAGTATACTTTCTCTAAATCCACTTACCAAATAATAAAATGGATTTAACTTTAATATATTATGATATAACTCTGGCAAACGACTTGGATCCCATAGTATCGGTGTTAAGAAAAATAATAGCCTCATTGCAGATTGTAGTATATTTTGAAAATCTCTTACTAGTGTTGATAATGTAGAGAATAGTAATGATAATGAGAATACCAGTGCCAAAGTAGCAACTATATAATAAATTAATTGTATTGCTTGAATTGTAGGAAAAACACCATTAAATATTATCACGACTTGGGCAAAAACTAGCATAATCAAAAAATTAAAAAAGTTCCCCATTATAGATATGGATGGCAATACACTTATAGGAAACTTCATTTTAGATACCATATTTATCTTTGCATAGACACTATTAGAGCCTTGTAGTGTAGATGAATTAATAAAAAACCATGGAATCAATCCAGCTATTAGCCATACCAAGAATGGTATATCCCCCACTGGCTCTCTACTACGAATACCTACTCCAAAAATAAACCAGTAAACTCCAATTTGTACAAGAGGCATCAGAAACTGCCATAATATTCCCAAATAATGCATTTGATACTTACTTTTATTTTCATATTTCGCCAAATTAAAAATTAATAATATGTTTTCAATTTGTTCTTTCAATACTTGATTCACAAACTTCATAATAATACTTCCTTAGTAATTACTTTTAAATTCATGATTATCCCTCTTATGTAGTTCTAATATATAGTTTTCTTTTATAATTCGCCAAAAATTTCGTTAAAATAAATCATAACATCTATTTATTATAACTTATTCAAACGAAGAGAAGTAAGACTTTATTACCCATCCAAGTAGATTAGATGCTTGATAAATATTTCTAATATAATATAATAATTAAAATGATAATATCTAAAGGAGTACAACATAAGATGAATACAACGATTAACATAAATAAATCATATTTAAAACATTTAATTAAAATTACATCACCCAATAGTGATACTTTAACCCATGCCGATTTAATTATGAAAGACATGTTTTTTTTAAATGACAACCTAAGCATCATTGACTTTACAAAAGGTATAAATTGGGATTATAACCACGATGTAGGTCCTAACACATATAAACTTTATCTTCACTCATTGCGTCCTGTCAGTATATTGTGCAATGCTTTCGAAATAACAGGAAATAGTAACTATTTAATTAAAGCACTAGATATTACACTAGATTGGAATCGTTTCCAGTCAAACAATAATCATTATTTCACATGGTATGATCATAGCGTAGCATCTCGAACATTAGTTTTGACTGATTTGTATATTCTAGCACAAGACCATCTCAGTAAATCCAAATTAAATGCTTTGGGTAATATATTAATTGAAAATATCAATTTTCTCTATGACGATACTGCTTATAGACGAAACAATCATGGGATTATGATGGATCGTGCATTGTTACAAGCAGGTATGATTTTTGATATTGAACCATCTCTTCCGTATGTAGAAAAAGCTTTACACAGAATTAAGGATAATTTTAAACATAGTTTCAGTGTAAAATCAACTCACCTTGAAAATTCACCAGAATACCATAAAGTAGTCCAAGATTTATTTTTTGACGTTGAGGATTTTCTTCAATGTTTTGATTTAACTTTAGGTGAAGAAATTATTCATCGACTAACTAATACAAACAAATACTATAGGTACATAACAAAGCCTAATGGCAAACTTCCTTTGCTCGGTGATACCAAAGGAATGAATTCTCCAATAAAAGTAAAATCATATGACTCATTTATTGACTCTGAAGCAGGAATTGCAATTTTACAAAACAAACAAAAAGACTCTCCAGAAAACTCAACTTGGTTATCATTTATAGCCGGTTATAGTACTTTAACACATAAACATTACGACGACTTATCTTTTACACTTTATGCAAATGGTGAAGATATTTTTGTAGATTCAGGTAAACATAGTTATGGTGGGTCACCAATTAGAAAATATATACGATCTTCTATTGCTCATAATACCATTTCAATTAATAATAGAAACTATTCCTTACTGGATCCGTTAGAAGCTAATGGCAAAATTGGCATAACAGATTTTACTACGAATGATTTTTACAGTTTTGTAAAAGGCATTAATATGGGATATAAAGATACAAAAATCACACGTTCTATTATACACATTAAATCAGGAACCATCATTATTCTCGACAAGATTAAAAGTAATAGGATTGTTAATATTAGCCAAATATTTAATTTAGCTCCCCATATTAGTAAAACGAATGGGGATAAGTTGAACTTAACGATTAAATCGAAGAATAATGATATAATTATCGAACAATTAAATAGCGCAAATAGTTTAATTGTCCATAATGGAAATCCCGATCAACCAAAGGCAATCATTTCTGAAAAATATGGTAAAACGATAAATATTAAACAACTTGAATATACAAAAAAAGCAAAGGAAGACTTTTTCTTGACTGTTATCACATTCAACCCTCAATCGAAAGTTGATAATATTCAATTTAACGAACACAATAACCTATTGTCTTTTAACCTAAAAGATTTCCCTGTCAACTTAATAATTTAATTTAAAAGGTGAAGTTTAAACTTCACCTTTTATTATGATTTATTCAATCCACATATTACTTACTTTGTTGATAAAATCCAATGTCGTCTGCTTATCTAGCGGATTATGTTGCGCTTCTTCATCCCAATACAAATGGGATATAAAATTGCCATCCAATTGTTTTTCTAAATTACTATACATAAAATCATTAAATGGAAGATAATGCTGTGACATATCGTTTTTACAAGCAGCATTTTGCAAGTAATATATATTTGGAACATAATTAATTTCACTATAAAACGCTCTAATATCCAACCTGTTTTTAAATCTTTTTTCAATCTCATTATTTGAAAAGCCTTCATAACTAGCTTCATACATTTGTATAACCGGACTCTTATAATAATTAGGTACAATAGTTTGTGGATTATTAATTAAAACAGAAGATTTCTTTACATATCCCCCTAATACAAGCGACATGAACCCACCCGCAGAGCTTCCATAGAATAAAATATTTTCATTAAGAACGCTCATTTTATGTGCGAAAACTTCAATCATTTTTGAAATGTTTTCTAAAAAGAAAATATCTTCAGTACCTTGTCCCCAGCCCAGATTCATTTTTTTTAAGTAAAGTGTTGGATCATTAAAATAAATTACGTTTCCATCTATTTCATCCATCCAAGAATGTCTTTGGAGATTCGGTAATAATCCCTTCTGAGCATCATAAGCACCAGAAGCCATAACAATCAATTTATTTTTATTTGATTTTGGTTTTGGTTTAATTAAAAATTCATATTTATAGTTATCCTTATTAATCGAATATATCGTCGCATTTTTTTCGGTCAATGATACACTTTTAAGTTCCGAATAATTTAACTGCAACTCTTTATACGGTAACTTAGGCTTAGTCTCTTCCTTTACATATTTTCTCTGTGAATATACTTTGAACCTTTCCGAGTATGATGAAACTTTTGTTCCTGCACTATTTTGGACATAACCTTTTAACCTATACTCCCCAGGTTCACGAAGTTTAAATACAGAAGTTCTATTATTAACATCATAATTTTTTCTTTCAATAACATTATCATTTAAATACAAATACCAAGCATATGAGTATTTTTCTTTAGTTTCATTAACCTCAATAGTGGCTGAAATCTCAGTATTCAGTGGTAAAAGAGTGTGTGGATTTGATAATTGAATTCTTTTAACCTTCAAACGTCCTCCCACATCTCATCTCTCCTTCAATATTATTTTACAAATTTGCTGATGATAGTGCTGTAATCATTTCTACGGTTTAGTAAGAGGAATTCCTTCGTTTGTTTAGGATCAACTTTATCATTATGCTCATACAATCCATCAATATCGCCATACAGATCTACAATTTCACCTAACAACTTCACAGATTCCATTTCATCACCAGGTTGAACAAGTTTTAGCTTTTTCAAGTACCAGTTTTGGAAGTAGTAGGCAAAACGTTGTTCAACATATTCATTGAACAGATTGTTTTCTTTTAACATTTGAACACGATATTTCTCTAATTTTAAATAACGTTCAAAGAAACGCTTGGAAATCGTATTCACTGCTGACCCTTCTACCGCTGCATAATAAATATGAATCGGCTCATTAATCACTTTTACTTTATTCGAATGAAGCATTAGCTCTTGGAAGAAGATTGTATCTTGTCCAACAGCTCCTTCAACCATTTGAAGATCTGGATTTAAAATTACGTCTCGTTTTGCTATTAGTGCTTGAATACTCATCGCTTTGAACTGTGTATCAACTAAGTATTCTTTAATTCCTTTCGTTAATACATCACTTCCGTAAAATTGAACAGCTGTTTTGTAATAATCAAAGTTTAATAATTTTTTATCTAAACGAATCATATTACCGATTGTTAAATCGTACTTTCCTTTAGCCGCTTCTTTATATAATTTCGCAAAACCATCATTGATTGCTTCGTTGTCAGGATCTAAATACGTAATATGTCGAGCTGACGCTAACTTCACTCCTTTATTACGTGGTCTTGATGCACTTCCACTTCCACCATCATTGAAGTAATATGTTTTCACATTCGCATATTGCTGTTCTAAATAGTGAACAATTTTTGGTGTAAATCCATCTGTTGAACCATCATCCACTAAAATAATTTCCATATCGTCAAACATGCTGCTGCGACGTAAACTGTTAAAGCATTTGTTTAATAAGTGATCACCATTATTGTATGTTGGGACAATAACAGATAGTTTATAGTCTGCTTTCTTCTCCGCTACAACAGCTGGCTCATTAAAGTTAAAACGGTCAATACTGAATCCATTTGGCATTACAACAGGACCTGACATTGCTAGTAATTGCTCTGCTGTAAATGATGTTGCCCAGAACACAGTACGGTATTTACTACTTATTTCTGTAACATAATCATATTCTATTCCTTCATGGAATTGGCCATTTTCGAAGTATGCATCTTTTGTAATATAATCAGAATCTGTATATTTAAAGCCGTTTACCATATCCTCTAAATAGAAAATATGATAGTCGCTCGCCTCATCGAAAAATGTGATTATATCGTGTTCAGCTCTCACTGCATCTGTAAACTCCGCTTCTGTATATAAAGCTTTGTCCCCATATGTTTGTGCGTTGAACATCCCGATAATTTTCTCCGTTTTCTCTTTAACAACAACTGCTACATTACGTTTCGGTAGTGTATATCCTTCTACACCTACATGTTGAAGGAGTCCTTCGATTCTTGAAAATGTTGTTTCTGTCGACATAACACGACGTACACCGTTTACTTGGTGCTTGAACACTTCTTCATCTGTATAAGCATTAAAGATTTGCGGAATTTCTTTCTGGTCTTGAACTAAGAATACACCTGGGAATTTATTGTTTACACCTACACTGTAGTTCGACAATAAAATATTTCCTAACGCTTGTAATTCGTATACGCGGTTCGCAAACATCGTATTACTTTCCTGTATACTATTTAAGTTAATTGCCCAGTCAAACAACTTATGGAATTTTTGTAAATATGTATGCTCAATCGCTGGCGATACATACTTCAAATATTCTTTCGGGAAGAAATATTGAACTAATTTCAAATCGTAGTTTCGGTCGATAATTTTCAGTTCTTTATTTCCTTCAATCACCCCGTCAAATAGTGTTCTTGTATCTTTTTGACGATGCGGATATTTTTCATACCACGAACCCGTAAATAACACTTCTCCACGTTTCTTATATTTTTTCACGCCAATTGGGTTGTGGTATAACGGGTTCACACCGAACTCCAGTAAATGAACATTTTCATTTTGGCAATCACGTTTATAGTCTTCTAACTTTTCAACGGCAGTTGTAAAGATGTGATCACAGTGTTTCGCAATATCAATGAAGATATGATAGTTTACAGGATCTTCTTTCGAATAGAACATAATTTTCGTTCCTTGTTTACGATAGAAGTCTAAAATCTTGTAGAGTGCATCTCTATGGCGACGAATGTTCGGATTTCCTAATCCTTTCCATTCCATATTTAAGCCTTTCCACGTTGTCACGACTAATAAGGCATCCAATTTCCCACTATGCTTCTTGTAATTGTCACGCTCAATATAATGGAAGTTTGCGATTCCATTGTATGAGTTGTATAGAAACTCATCCGCGATAATCCCAATATTCGCACCGATTTTGTCATAATATCGGCTACCATTACTTTCGGGGATTTCATCCAATAAAGGTTTTAAACGATTAAAAAACTGCTCATCACTTACTTTTTTACGTAAAGCTAAGTATTCTTTTTTCTCCTGAATTTCTGCTTCCGTGTAAACTTTCTTAACGGGTTTTTTCAATTCTTTTGTTGCACTAGATGCTTTCGTTCCGCTAGGCTTTTTTTTTAATAACTTTCCTTTTTGAAACTCAGCTAATTCTGCTTTGTCCATCTCAATCTCAGACGTGATCTTTTCTTGTAATTTATTTAATGTGTTAAGTCTTTGTTGAATAGATTGTTCGTTCATGATCTCGATCTCCTTTTAGCCTTATTTCTTTTTTGTGTACGCTTTTCCCAACGAGCTAGTGTTAAACGCCCTAGTTTTGATTCACTTAGCGCTTTATATTTTTTTAACAGTTTCTGATGCGCTGTTAAAATGCGCGCTTCTTTTTGATATGCTTCTTGCAGTTGTTCTTTCACATCAATTTTCTCGCGTAACGCAACAGTGTGGCGTGCTTTTAAGCTTTGAATTTCATCTTGGTAACTCTTCTGATAGCGATTAAATGTATTCAGTAAATTCTTTTCTTTATTAATCGATTCTACTAGTTGTTCTTTAACTTTAATCTTTTCTTTACGCTCTAAAATAACTTGTCGATTTAACTCTTTTACAAGTTGATCATTCGCATGTTGTTGCTCATTTACTAGCTTTTGTTTGTACTGCTTAACTGTATTTTCATATGTAGTCTTTTCTTGTAAGAACCGATTATTCAATTCTTGTAACTTTGATGATAGATCTTCATGCGATGCCTTATATTGTTCGTTTTCAGCCATTAGTGATTGTATTGTAGCTTCTAATGATTCTTTGTCAGTCTTCACATCTGAGATTTTTTCAACAAGCGCTTCGTTTTCTTTTTGAGCCAAGTCTTTTTCTGCTAATAATTCTTTTACTTTATAAGTAAGATCATAATGCTGTTCTTTTAGCGTATTATAATCTGTTCTAACGCTATCAAGTTGTTCCTCAGCTGCAGTTTTCTGCTTTTCAAAAAAATCAATTTCACGTTCATGTACAGTCGCTTCCGTTTTGTACACAGTATTTTGTAACTGCAACGCTTCTACTTCTTCTCTAGATTGTTGCAGTTGTTTATTGTGAGTCATTTTTTCTTTTTCAAAACGCTCTACTTTCTTTTTTAATCGCTCAATTAGAAGTCTTCTTTCTTGTAGCGTATTCAAATGCATACGTTCTACATCTTCAAACTCTTTTTCCAATACACGTACAAGTTCTTCATTCAATTGGATAGTCTGTTCTTTAGGTACTGTTTTCTCGAAGATTGCTCCAATCCATTTCCCAAAGAATTTGATCGAACTAATATCCATCCCTATATTTTGGAAACGCAATAAATCCATTAGATAATATGTTTTCTTATGATCAAAATAGTCGTTAATTCCGAATGGTAATGTGACGACAATTCGACCATTATCATTTAGCAGACTAGCAGCTTTTTCTAAAAATGGAATGGGGTCTGAAATATGTTCCAATACTTCACCGAAGACAATTGAATCAAACTTTTCATCTTTAAAATCTTCATTGATAAAGTTTGCTTGCACAAATTCAACATTTTCTTGTGTCATTGGTTCTTCTAATTCCAATTGTTCACGAGCATATGTAATCGCTTTTTCTAACAAGTCTATTCCTGTGACTTGCTTCCCTTCGCGGCCTAATAAAATTGATGTAATTCCTTGTGAACATCCGACATCTAAAATGCGCGAACCATGTGCTTGTGCACAAATCCAATGAATTCTTTTACGTGTTTTATGGGCAAATGCATCTCCTAATTCGCTAAAATATGCCTCTGTTACGCGGTCATATGGCTTTTTCACATTTCACAACTCCTATTTCCTCATCATATTTTGCATATTTTTGAAAAAAGTGCTGTCAGAGATGAATATTCATTCTAACAACACTTTTTGTTCATAATTAGTTTAGTGTGACAACTTTTTTCTTTGTGTATTCGTATAGATTCCCAAAGTTCATGTAGTCAAAGTCACTAGAATGGCGTTGTACAATATTTTTTGTATCAAAGATTCGTTTTGTTCTCATACTATTTAACTCAGCAACGTTTAAATCTTTAAACTCGCTATGATCAGATAGAACAAGAACTAAATCCGAATCCGCAACTGCTTCTGCCATGTCTTTTGTTACAAAGTCATGGTTGGCCGCAACGTGTGGATCAAATGCTTTCACTTCATATTTACCTTCTTCTACTAGACGATGGTAAATTTCCATAGCTGGACTCTCACGAATATCATCAACATTTCCTTTATATGTTAAACCAAATACAGTGATTTTCTTACCATCAACGTTTTCCATTAAATTATGAACGTTTTCAAGAACATAAGTCGGCATTAAAACGTTTGTTTCTCTTGATAAGTTGATAATATTTGCTGTTTCTGGCGCTTTAGAAATGATGAAATATGGATCTACTGCTAAGCAGTGTCCACCTACTCCTGGACCAGGTGTATGCAAGTTTACACGTGGATGTTTGTTAGCCATTTCAATAACATCTAATGCATTAATTTCTAATTCATTACAAACTTTTGTTAACTCATTTGCTAATGCAATGTTCACGTCTCTGAATGTATTTTCCATTAACTTAGACATTTCAGCAGTTTTAGCATCTGTAGCAATTAATTCACCTTGAACTAATGTACCATACACTTTTTTCCCTGCTTCTGTACATGCTGGTGTCATACCACCGATAATACGGTTATTATGAACAAGTTCATGCATGATTTGCCCTGGTAAAACACGTTCCGGACAGTGAACTAAATATAAATCTTCTCCAATTGTAAAGCCAGCCGCTTCGATGACAGGTTTAATTACATCATCCATACTTCTTGGCGCAATTGTTGATTCAATAATTAATACATTTCCTTTTTCTAATAAAGGGATAATATTGTTTACTGCATCTATTACGTATGTTAAGTCACATGACTTATGTAAATCATTTTTATTTGGAGATGGTACTGCAACGATATATGCATCAGATTTTTCTGGTGTTAGAGATGCTTTAAATTTATTTTTAGCTAACACTTCTTCTAATGCTTCTTGTAAACCTGGCTCTTCGATATGAATCATTCCAGCGTTCAATGAATCGATTACTTCTGGGCGAATGTCTACTCCTACTACATCTACATCATATTTAGCAAACATGATTGATGTTGGTAATCCGATATATCCTAATCCTACTGTACAAAGTTTCATTGAAACTCCTCCTAAATTTTTTCAATATATTTTTTAACTAACTTGATCATAAATTTTTAGTAATGCTTGTTGTTCATTTTCCCAATTGTAAACCTCTTTTGCGTGGTTACAGTTCTCACTCATCTGTTGGCGCAATTGAGGATTTCTTAGCATTTCATTAACTCCCCTTGCGATATCTAATGGATCGTGTGAATCCACACATATCCCAACTTTTTCCGTTGTGACGACTCGTTGAATTTCCGGGAAACTACACGCGACAATTGGCACATTGCTCATCATATATTCAAATAACTTATTCGATGATGCCGACCAATGGTTATAACAAATATTATTTAAAACTTGGAAGCCTAAATAAGCATTCTTCGTATATTTTGGTAAATCAGCTAACGGAACTTTATCAATGAACTTCACTCTATCTCCAAGATTTCTTTCTTTCACCATTTTAAGTAATTCTGACTTCTGCCGGCCATCTCCAATGAGTACTAATGTCCCTTCGTCAAAATACGGAACAGCCTCAATCAACTTCTCAAGACCTCGTCCAACTTGAATGCCACCTTGATAGAGCAAAATTTTCTCGTTTGGATTTAATTGTAATTTTTCATGTAAATTAATCCGTTCTTGTACTTCTGAGATCTGCTTGAATGGATAGTTGTGAAGTACTTTTGGGTAAAATCCATATAGTTCTTCGTTATACGCTGCTCTTGTATGATTTTCTACAATCATCGTATCAACTTTTTTCAAAAGTGATTTTTCGAGTTTAGCATAGATGGGACTATTATATCCTGTCCTACTCGTTTGAACTTCATGTGAATCATAAATTAAAACTTTCTTTTTTATTCTCCACTTTGCACAAATACATCCTTGGATTAGTGTATTCAAATCATTTGAATGATAAATGTCACTTTTCCTAAAGTATCCTGCCGCAATCATTCTTATAAAAATATTACTTCTTAACCAAACTGTTCTAATTTTTTTATTTGAAATAAGAAGGAACATAACAAGTAGAAGAATCGTCATAATCGTCGTGGGGATTGTATGTCTATAAATCAAATACAACCATAGTAATCCTCCGAGAATTAGTAATGACTTGTGCTTAGCAACTAAACGATATATATAGATTAGCATATCAAATAGCAATGGATACCTTCTTACACGGACGACTTCAAACCGTTCATTGAGCCGCTCATGTCTCGCTAATTGTTTATCTTTAGGATCATCTATACAAATCAACCTGACATTATAGCCTTTTTGAGATAAAGATGTGCACTCTCTTAATACTCGGGCATCATTTGTAAAATGATTCCATACGAACATCGAAACATTTTTCGCCATGTCTTCCTACCTTTTTATTTTATTAGGGACTTTAATTACTATCGACATTATACAGATTTCATTAATTTTTTTCTACAAGATTTGTCAATTAACAACAATCACCATACATTCATACTAGATGTATATTCTAGGAGGTTATTTACTGTACAATCTTTTGAATTACTTGACTTAAACGCTCAATATTGTCTTCCCATACATATCCTTCTTGGATACATTGCCTACTATTTTTTGACATCTTCGAACGAACTTCAGGATGATTTTTCAAATGAAGTATATGCTCAAATATCTCATCTACATCTCTCGTCTCCGAAACAAGTCCTACGCCATTATTTTCGAGTACTTCTTTTGTATAGCCAGAAACCGAACCGACAATTGGTATTTCACAAGTCATATAATCGACTACCTTACCTGGTAAAACTGTGTCAAAAACTTCTTTATCATTTAGACTGACGATTCCAACTTGATGCTTCCGTATTTCCTCTAGACATTTCTCTCTGGTGAAAGGCGCACATAGTGTAACATTCGATAATTTTTCTTCTTGAATAAATTGCTTTAACTCATTATTTTTAACGCCATAACTAATAATCGTTAATAAGATATTATTCTCGTTAAGCTTTTTCACTAAGCTTTTTAAGAAAGTAATGTCTTGTGCAAGCCCAACGTTTCCAGTGTAAATGACTTTAAATTTTTCTTCGTCAACTGGATTCGGTTGCGATGCCAATTCAAATTGCCTAGCTGCGTTGGGAATGAATGTTATTTTGTCTTTGTCGACTTTCGATTTTTGGTGAATATAGTCTATAAAACCATTGCTATTGACAACAATTGCATCTGCATGACGATACAACTGCTTTTCAATAAACCCAAAAAAGTTCAGAATTAACTTATAATCAAATACCCCTACTCCTTTTAGCGATTCTGGCCAAAGGTCTCGAATATCTAATATAAATTTACTCTTAAATCGAAATTTCGAAAATAACCCTACGATACCGATAAATATCGGTGGAGACGTTACATAGACAACATCATAATGATTTCGATCTTTAATGACCTCTTTTAACAATTTCGCTGCTACTTCTATAAAAAAGAAGAGTCGATTAAAGATGTTACGTGAATATTTACGATTGGATAATTTAATTCTACGTATTGATTTGGAGCTGGTATTTAAAACTTCTTCATCCCAGAATGTTGGACTGTCGTATATATGTCTATTGGGGTAAGCTGGTTCTGCAGTTAATATAGAGACATCGTGTTGCTTTTCAGTAAGCAGTTGAAAGATATTTTTCATTCGATTCCCGGCACTACCAATCTCCGGATAAAAATGCTGAGAGATAATTAATATTTTTTTACTCACAAATAATTCCCCTAATCAAAATAAAGATTTCTAACTATCGTTTAAGTTAAGTATACACGAGCTTATCTCTGAATCTATATATTTCTTTCTTTATTTACATTTTATTAACGTTTAAAAAACATCCTTTTCATAATAACAAAATACCTATATTAGTCAACTCCTTGCCAACAGAATAGTCAAGACAAAAGTCATAGTTTATTTGCGATAGATTGTGAAACGATTCACTTATAGGGGATTCTTCCTAAGTTCGACTTTCACAATCTATTTGAAAAAGATTTTAATATACATTCAACTACATCATTTCAAATGAAGTTTTCAGAATCTTATTCTCCGAATGTAACATACTTGTAATATATCTGTAATCGAAAACACGTTGTCATTTTGCGGTATTCGATATAAAGTGTTAGTTGTGTTAAAAAATACGTAAATATTTCCATTTTAGATATACAATACTAAAACGATTAGGAGCGAATATTCTTGAGAAAAATTGTATTTTCAATTTTTGCGGCAAGTACATTATTCATATCGAGTCTACCGTTAGGCGCGAATGGACAAGTTGTTCAAACAACTTCTACAGCAACTGAGGTAGTCCAAACAACAAATACAACAGTTGAGCAAGTGTCAAAAGCGAAAGCGAAAAAAATGTCAGGCACTTACAAATTCAAATATAATACAAACGTTCGTGCAAACGCAGGAACTAAATATAAGCGCGTTACATTAGCAAAAGCTGGTAAAACTGCAAAAGCAACGCACAAGAAAAAAGTTGGTAACCAAACTTGGTATAAAGTGAAAGTAAACGGCAAATCAGGTTGGGTACTAAACACACTTGTGACAAAGCAAACTGCTAAAAAAGCAACTGCTAAGAAGAAAACGACTACGAAAAAAGCAACAACGAAATCGTCAGCATCTAAAGTAACGAAAGCTTCTGGTAAGTATAAATTAAAATACAACACGAATGTTCGTGCAAATGCTGGTACAAAATACAAAATTTTAAAAACAGCTAAAAAAGGCACAACATTCAACGTTACACATAAGAAAAAAGTTGGCAGCACAACTTGGTATAAAGCAAAAATTAGCGGTAAAACTGGTTGGGTTTCTGGTGATTTAATTACGAAAGCAACTGCGAAAAAAGCAGCTGCGAAAAAGAAAACAACTACTAAGAAAACATCAAGTGCTAAAACATCAAGTAATGTAGTTGCAAATGCTAAAACACATATGGGTAAACCATACGTATGGGGTGCTAGAGGACCAAATGCATTTGACTGCAGTGGATACATCCAATATGTGTTCAAACAATCAGGTAAATCAGTAGCCGGAACAACAACAGGTTTATATAGCCAAGCATCAAAAGTAAGCTCACCGAAAGCTGGAGACCTCGTCTTCTTCGCAGGTACTTACCGCGCAGGTATTTCACATGTTGGAATTTACTTAGGTAACGGTAAATTCATTCACGCTTCAACTTCAAGAGGCGTAACAATCGACAGCGTATTCGGACCTTACTGGAAAAACTACTTCCATAGCTACGGAAGACTATAAGATGATATATG
>ERZ808040.904-NODE-904-length-22320-cov-5.811491_pt1 | contig 22320 bp, 20 predicted proteins | sample MGYA00380191_ERZ808040 | MGnify/ENA primary metagenome ERZ808040 (study PRJEB31490, sample SAMN06133395) | mouse gut metagenome | isolation source: J6 | host: mice | place: China: Chengdu | collected 2015-05 ...
AAGGAGCTGATGGACGCTGTTGACAGCTACATCCCCACTCCCGACCGCAAGGCCGACCTGCCCTTCCTGATGCCCGTGGAGGACGTGTTCACCATCACCGGCCGCGGCACCGTGGCCACCGGCCGTGTGGAGCGCGGCCAGCTGAAGGCGGGCGAGACCGTTGAGATCGTCGGCCTCACCGAGGAGAAGAAGAGCACCGTCGTCACCTCCATGGAGATGTTCCGCAAGACCCTGGACTACGTGGAGGCCGGCGACAACGTGGGCTGCCTGCTCCGCGGCGTCAACAAGGACGAGATCGAGCGCGGCCAGGTGCTGTGCAAGCCCAACTCCATCCACCCCCACACCAAGTTCGTGGGCCAGGTGTACGTCCTGTCCAAGGACGAGGGCGGCCGCCACACCCCCTTCTTCAACAACTACCGTCCCCAGTTCTACTTCCGTACCACCGACGTGACCGGCGTCATCACCCTGCCCGAGGGCACCGAGATGTGCATGCCCGGCGACAACGTGGACATGAACGTGGAGCTGATCACCCCCATCGCCATTGAGAAGGGCCTGCGCTTCGCCATCCGCGAGGGCGGCCGTACCGTGGGCTCCGGCGTCGTCATCGACGTGGCCGAGTAATTCCCGCACTTCAAAATCCCCGCCCGGCTGGGCGGGGATTTTTTATCCCCTCACGCCCGGCGCGGTCCACCCCGGGTCTCTGCGAATATACTGTTTTGAGACCGCCGGGGCGCCGTTCCCCGGCAGGTGCGCCGGCCCGGGCTCCACGCTTCCTCTCTGCGGTATTGACACTAAAATAGAGATAATGATATAATCTAGAGACGACCGCAGCGGGGCCCTGAATACGGCGTCTGCCGGGGCTGCCGCCTCCACCCGGCCCAGAACCGCCCCCATCGGGTGAGGAATGGAGATCGAAAGAAATGAAAGAGAAGCCAGCCAATCGGAAGCATCAGAGAGGCATTCCCCTGCTCCTCTCCATTTTGCTGGTCTTTTGCGTCTTTGGGTCCGTAGTCTACACAGTCGCCCGCAAAACGTCCCGGGAAATGTCCTCCGCCGCCATCCAGAACCTGAGCGAAAGCCTGGACCTGATTCAATGCACCATTGAGGCCATTTTGAACAACGAAGCCGAATTTCAGTCTTTGATCGCCAGAGAAATCGCCCAGGCAGAGGACCCGGAGGCGTTTATCCGCACATATGAAAACAACCGCACCATCGTCAAGCTGTCGCTGATCCTGTCCGGAAAAACAGAGGGCGTTTCCAATCATGGAACGCCGTTTACCGAGGAGGGGCTGGACTTTTCCGCCGGAGGAACCGTGTCCGGGATGCCGGTCTCTCAGTCCTACCTGAACTATATGGGGACCTGGTCCTACACCATGAAGTGCCCTGTGGAAAAGGACGGGCAGGAGCTGGGCACCCTTTACATTGAGTATGTCTACGACACCATCGACCGCTCCCTCCCCGCCGACGGATTTTATAACAAAAAGGCGTCCCTGTACATCATGGACGCGGAGAGCCAGCGGTTTGTGCTCAAGCCCAAGGGAATGGGCCAGCGCAGCGCCGGGCACCTGAATCTGGACGACTTCTACCGGGCAAACAACATCCAGGACCCGAGCATCCGGGCGGAGGTGACCCAGTGCCTGGAGGATGGGCAAAACATCCTGTTCTACCACGATATTCGGGGTGTGAACGCCCTCAACTATATGTGGTCCGTCAATGACGGAACCATCTTCCTGGTGGGCTACGTCCCGGTGGAGGCCATCCAGCAGGAGGGCAAGACCGTCAACCAGAATATCGTCATGGTGGTGGCGGCCATGCTGGCCGCGTTCTTCCTGTGCGTCCTGCTGTATTATCTCAGCTGGCGGCAGCAGGAGCGCGTCAGAAAGGAGCGGGAAGAAGAGCGCAGGCTCCACAGCCAGCAGCTGGCGCAGGCCCTCCAGGCCGCCCAGATTGCCAGCACCTCCAAAACCACCTTCCTCTCCAATATGTCCCACGATATCCGCACGCCGATGAACGCCGTGCTGGGCTTTACCACCCTGCTGGCCAGGGACGCGGAAAACCCGGCCAAGGTGCGGGAATACACCAAAAAAATCACCGCCTCCGGCCAGCACCTGCTCAGCCTTATCAACGATATTCTGGACGTGTCCAAGATTGAGAGCGGGAAGGTGGTGCTCACCTTCGACCAGTTTACCCTCAGCGATGTAGTCTCCTCCGTGGATGCCATCATCCAGCCCATGGCCCGCGCCAAACAGCAGGAGTTTCACGTGGAGGTGTCCGGCATCCGCCACGAGTACCTGGTGGGAGATGAGACCCGGATCAATCAGATCCTGATCAATCTGCTGTCCAACGCCGTGAAGTATACTCCGGAGGCCGGCCATATCTGGCTGCGCATCATCGGGCTCAAGCAGCGCTCCACGCAATATGAGCATATCCGCATCGAGGTGGAGGATGATGGCTACGGCATGACGCCGGAGTATCTGGAAACCATCTTCGACGCCTTCACCCGGGCGGAAAACAGCACCACCAACAAGGTCCAGGGCACCGGGCTGGGGATGGCCATCACCAAAAGCATTGTGGAGCTCATGGGCGGCACAATCGACGTGACCAGCGAGGTAAACCGGGGGTCCACCTTCCGGGTGGAGCTGGAGCTGCGCATCCAGGAGGGCCACGCGGACCGGCAGTTCTGGGCGGACCGGGGCGTCTCCCGGATACTGGCGGTGGGAATCGGCCCCGCACGCCAGGAGCCTATCCAAACGCTGATGGCCGACACCGGCATCCAGGTGGACGCCGCCGCCGGACTGGAGGAAGCCCTCGCCTGGGTCCGCTCGGGGAAGCACTATCCGCTGGCCCTGCTGGACTGGGACGGACTGGGGGCGGACGGCGTCCCGGCGGCGGAGGCGCTGCGGGAGGCCCTGCCCCAGGATTCTCCCATTCTGCTCCTGGCAGAATACGACGACGCCCAGGGCCTGGAGCAAGCGCTTCAGCTGGACCACACCGCCCTGCTGATCAAGCCGTTTTTCCTCTCCGCATTCCGGGAGAAGGCGGAGGAACTCTGGAACGGCGCCGCCCGGTCCGTCTCGGAGCCGGAGCCCGAGAACAGCCTGACCGGGCTGCATTTTCTGGCCGCGGAGGACAATGAGATCAACGCCGAAATCCTCGTGGAGCTTTTGGAGCTGGAGGGGGCCTCCTGCGAGGTTGTGGAAAACGGCCGTCTGGCGGTGGAGCGCTTCCAGCAGTCCAGTCCCGGGGAATTCGACGCCCTCCTGATGGACGTTCAGATGCCCGTGATGAACGGCCACGACGCCGCCCGGGCCATCCGCGCTCTGGAACGCGCAGACGCGAAATGCATCCCCATTATCGCCATGACGGCAAACGCCTTCTCTGAGGATGAAAAGGCGGCGCTGGACGCGGGAATGACGGCCCACGTGGCCAAGCCCTTGGACGTGGAGCTGCTGAAACGGATCATCCGGCAATTTGTTGGAGGAAAGGACAAACTATGAAAGCATATGACAGCGCCCGCCTGCGCAGGCGGGCGGCCGCCCTGCTGGCGGCAGTTATGCTGGCGGCGCTGGCCGCCTGCGGAGACACGCACACAGACCAGAACCTGGTCCCATCCAAAGATCTGGCGGGGCGGACCATCGTCCTGTTCAGCCCCATGGAGAAAACCGATCCCCACGCGGAAAACGTCGCCCGCACCGCGTCGGACCTGACCATTGCCATGGCGGAGGAGCAGCTGGGCATATCGGTGGCCTATCAGACCTACACGGCAGAGAGCTATCAGGACAAAACCTACGACGAGGTAGCTCTGGACCGGGCCCGCAACAATATGGATGATCTGTACCTTCTCAACCCGGACACCATTCTGGCCCTGGGGCGGGAGGGAAAGCTGATGGATCTTTCCGGGCTGGACTGTGCCAAAAACCTGCGGGAGATCATCCGGACCGCCAACACAGTGGACGGCAAACTGGTGGCCATCCCCCAGGAGGTGGTGGCCTACGGCCTGTTCGTCAACAAGGATATGTTTGACCAATGCGGCCTGGCCCTGCCGGAGACGCCGGAGGAATTTCTGGAATGCTGCCGGGTATTCCAGGAAAACGGCGTCGAAACCCCCGTCGGAGCCAACCGCTGGTGGCTGGAAACCTTCGTGTTTGCCCAGGCGTACGCCGACCTGTACAACGGCGGAAATACGGCGGCGGAAATTGAGGCCCTCAACCGCGGAGAGGCCCGGTACAGCGACTACATGCGCCCCGGCTTTGAGTTCCTCCAGACGCTGATCGACCGCGGCTATATCGACGCTGAAAAAGCTGCCGTCAGCGAGGCGATTGAGGGGGAGGGCGCGGATTTTCTGGCTGGAAAAACGCCCATCGTCATGGCCTACTGGGGGGCCGCCAACACCGCTACCGCCTACGGCAATACGGACTTTGAAATGCAGGTCATCGGCTTCCCCAGCAGCCGGGGCCAGATGCCGGTCATGCCCATGACAGGCTTCGCCGTGGGCGCCGGCGCGGAGCACGCCGAGGACGCCATGCAGGTGCTGGACGTGATCCTTTCCGATGAGGCCCTTCGGGTCTATTCCGAGACCAACCGGGTGATCTCCCCCTCCAAACATGTGTCGGTGGAGTGCGTCCCCGCCCTGCGGCCCCTGAACGCCCGCATTGAGGAGGGCGTGTATGTCCTGGGCTCCAATGCGGGCATGCGGGTGGAGCAGTGGGGCAACACCTGCCTCATTGTGCGGCAGCTGCTGGAGGGCGCCACGGTGGACCAGTGCATGGCCTCTTTTGACCAGCTTCAGGACGAGGCCCTGAACGCGCCCTGACCCTCCCTCCCCGCTTCCATAAAGTGCGCCGCCTCCGGGCGGCGCACTTTATGTTTGGGCGGATTACCGCCGCTGGAAGATGATGTACCCGTAGTGGGGCCGGGCGTAGTCCGCCAGACCGAAGGAATAGCCCATGGAGGACATGCTCCGGGCCTGGGAGGCCATGGAGCCGGACCCCCTCCCGGCGGGGTCCACCACCAGATAATCCCCCCGGCTGTCCCGCCCCACCACCACAATCCAATGGTGGCGGCTTACGGACGAATTCACAGCGGCCACGGCGGGCAGGCCGTCGGACAGCGCCGCGTCCACCGCGCCCTTCAGCTCCTCCAGGCTGCCCACATAGCCGTCCGTCTTATACACCGCCCGGTAGGTGTTCCCATCGGAGCCCTTGAACAGTTCCCCATCAAGGCTTCTGCACAGGACGCCGCTGTAGATCATATCCTGAGTGGAATACCGGTTTCCGCCTGCAAGGATATTCACCGCCATAGCCGCGGACGTAGCCTTGCAGGTGTCCTGACTCTGACGGAGAAAGGACACCCGGCCCAGATTGGCGGCGGTCAGCCCCCCGGACGCCGCCGGAGCGGCCGCGCTTCCCGGCCTGACCAGCCTGCCCAGCCGCAGCAGACTCAGCAGGCCGGTGTTCTGAGCCGCCGTGCCGGAATAGTCCGCAATTCCATTGGCGGCGGCGATCCGGGCGCGATAGGAAAAGCTTGACTCAATACCCAGGGCATTCAGGGCGGACACAATGGAGGGCTCATCGCCGCCGTATGCCGGGAAGAACGGGCTGGAAACCTCCGCGGCGGCGGGGTCCGTCAGTGCGCCCTGCTTCAGCAGCTCCAGCATCCGGGTGTTCTGGGCGGCGGTCCCGGCATAGCCGTCAATGCCGTTGGCGGCGGCGATTCTGGACCGGTTGGCGTAGGAGGCGTCGGCCCCCACGGCGTCCAGCGCCACGGCGATGGAGCCGCTCCCCCCGGTGTACCGCGGGAAATAAGCGGACGCGCCGGCGGCGGCTGTGAGGGCGGAGAGCGTCAGGCAAAGCGATGCGGCCAGGGCTGCAATTCGTTTCATCATGGTGGAACCCTTCCTTTCTGTCCGTGATGCAGATGATGTCCGGGCGGGAGACTCAGGAGCCCCTCCACCCCGCAATTGTTTAATTCGTCCGAAAAATTCCGCTGCTTTACCGATTTTTAAAAACTTTTTTATGTAAATTCTTCCACAATTAGAACGTATCCCCTCCGTCCTCCAGCCGCCCCAGCGGGCGGTACACCGTGAAATACATGGTAGTGAAGCAGGCCAGGCCGCCCACCAGCTGAGAAACCGCCTCCGCCGCAAACACCCCGCCGGCCCCCATCCACCGGGCCAGAATCACCGTCAGAGGCGCGTTGATCACCGCCTTGCGCAGCAGAGAAAAAAACACCGCCTGTTTGGACCGGCCCAGCCCCACAAACACTCCCTGCCCCGCAAGCTGAAGCGACATGAACAAAAACATGGCAAAGTATACCCGCATGGCGGGAACCCCCGCCTCCAGAACTGCCGGGTCGCTTTTGAAAATGTGGATGAGCGCTCCGGGAAAGAGCATGGCGGCGGCCCAGAACAGAGCGGAATAGCCCACCGTCACCCCCACGCTGAACCGGATGGACTGGCGCACCCGGCGGTACTGCTTCGCGCCGTAGTTGTATCCCGTCACCGGCTGGGAGCCGTTGGTCAAGCCATGGACCGGCATGATGAACACCTCCCGGATGGAGTTGATGATGGTCATCACCCCCACGTACAGGTCGCCGCCGTAATACTGGAGCGTGGCGTTGCACACCACCTGCACCAGGCTGTTGGTCATGTTGACAAAAAAACCGGACAGGCCCAGCGAGACAATCTTCCTGGTCCGGGCCCCGTCCAGGCGCAGATCCTCCCGGCGCAGGCGCAAAATCGCCTTTTTTCCCACAAGGAACAGCAGCACCCACCCGGCCGACAGCGCCTGAGACAGCACCGTGGCCAGAGCGGCCCCCCGAACCCCCATATGGAGCGCAAAGATCAGCACCGGGTCCAGCGCGATGTTCACCACCGCCCCCAGCAGGACGGTCATCATGCCAATCCGCCCAAAGCCCTGGGCGTTGATGAACGGATTCATCCCCAGGCTGATCATGACAAACAGCGTGCCGCACAGGTAAATGCTCATGTAGCCGTCGGCATAGGGAAATGTGTCCGGGCTGGCCCCGAACAGGTAGAGGATGGGACGCTTCAGCGCCAGGAAAAAGACTGTTGCCCCGGTGCCCAGCAGGAGCAGCAGCGCCAGGGCGTTGCCCATCACCCGCTCCGCCTCCCGGTTGTCTCCCCTGCCCCGGCTGATGGAACACAGCGGCGCGCCGCCGGTGCCACACAGGTTGGCCAGCCCCATGAGAATGGAGATCACCGGCATGGTGATCCCCAGCCCCGTCAGCGCCAGACTGTCGCTTTCCGGCAGGTGGCCCAGGTACACCCGGTCCACCACGCTGTACAGCACGTTTACCAGCTGTGCCGCCGTCATGGGAACCGCCAGCTTCATAATGTTGCGGGGAATACTCCCCTGTGAAAAATCGTTCTGCCGCGCCGTCATACCCACATCTCCCCTGCCCTGATCTCTCCGATCCATCATACCACAGCCCGGGACAGGCGTCCATCTCAAATTCATCAGCGGCATCAGCCGCCGGGAAAGGCTGACTTTCCTGACGGTCGAGTTGCTTTCCACCCAAAAAGCTTGACTTTTTTCCGGCCGCAGAGTAAGGTAAACCTCACAGGCAGCGGAAAGGGGCGGTCACACATGAACGGTGCCGGAGACAGAAAATCATTCGGGGCCCACATTCGGAAAAAGCGGCTGGAGGCGGGGCTGACCCAGAAGGAGCTGGCAGGGCTTCTGTTTGTCACCGAGTCCACCATCAGCAAATGGGAGCGTGGGCGCTCCTATCCGGACGTGTCCATGGTCCCATCCATCTGCGCCGCCCTGCGCATGACGGAGCACGAGCTCTTCTCCGCGCAAGACGACACCCGCCGTCAGGAGCGGCAGGCGGTGTCCCTGCGGGCGGTGATGGAGAGAGCCCGCCGTCTTTTTGCCGTGGCCTGCGCCGCCGCCGTTGCCGTCTGCTTTCTATGCAATCTGGCCGTATTCCACACCCTGGACTGGTTTTGGATTGTACTGTCCTCCATCGCTCTTGCCCTATGCTTTACCAACCTGCCCTTTCTCCTCCGGCGCAGCAGGCTTCCTGTGTGCCTGGGGGCGGCATCCGGCTGCCTCATCCTGTTGTTTCTGTCCTGCTGGGCATACACGGGCAACCGGTGGATCATCGGAGGAATGTGCATCACTCTGGTATGCCTCGCCCTGCCGTGGGCCTGGTGGGCAATCCGGCGGTTCTGCGGCAGACATTTGCCGCCGCTGTTTCTGGGTGTGTTCAGTGTATGGGTCTTTGCGCTGCTCACCGTTATTTGGAGCTTTTCCGGCGGCGATTGGCTGCTGCGTCTGGCCTTCCCCATTGCGGCATTCTGCGTCGGGTATAGCTGGCTGTTCCTCGCAGCGGTCTGCCTGCTCAGAGTAAACCCCTGGCTCAAGGCCGCAGTCTGTTCCCTGCTGACCACCTTTGCCATCCCCCTGGGAAACGCCCTGGCCGCCCACATTGCCGGCCGTCAAAATGCCCCGGTTTTGCTGGGCTATTTCACATGGCGCCATTTTTTTACCCACAACAGCGGCACCGGCTTCTCCTGGATTAACATTTTGGTGTTTGATCTCATGCTGGCGTGTTCCGCGGCGCTGTTTATAGCCGGTGCACGGACAGAGGTCCGCCGAAAAAAATAAATTCAGGCGGGGTGTTTCCGCCCCGCCTGACCCTATGGCTCCCTCTTGCCCCGACGCCCTTTTTATCCGCAGCGCACAATTTAGCCGTTGACAAACAGGGCAAACTATGCTAAGATAAATCTTGCGTTTGGACAGTTTCCAACAAGGAGAGATGTCCGAGTGGTTTAAGGAGCCGGTCTTGAAAACCGGTGACCCGCAAGGGCCGTGGGTTCGAATCCCACTCTCTCCGCCAGATTACAATTTCATCTTGATTGATGTTTTCGACACGCGGAAGTACCCAAGTGGCCGAAGGGGCTCCCCTGCTAAGGGAGTAGGCGGGTAAAACCGTGCGAGGGTTCAAATCCCTCCTTCCGCGCCAACTTGAACGACCCTACCCAATCTGAACAAATTGCTGTCAGTTGTTCGGATCGGGTAGGGTCGTTCTTTACCTGTAGCCCTCTCATTTCAAGCGTTACACTCTTTTCGACTTCAGACACTATGTGTCACAGGCAAAGGATAAACAGTTTAAAATCAGAGTGCAAAATGTGTAAATAAAGGGATTTGAACCCTTGCTGACATCCCTTGCAACTCATATATTTATTTTTGAAATTGCATGATAATGGCTGATGTGGTATGATGATTAAAATAGCCAGAATCAGAATGTAGCCTTGTTGAATGTATGAGGTGGATATAATGGCAACAGGTCAAAAATTTGGTGGACCATGGACAGTTGAGAAATTAAGTATTCTGTCAGATTATCTGAACTTTTACACAACAGCACTCAAAAATCAACCTTTCCAGCTCATCTATATTGATGCTTTTGCTGGGACAGGGAAGATCAATATAGGCAATGAAGATGAGTACGAAGTAATAGATGGTTCTGCCCGTTTGGCCCTGCAGGCAAGCGGACAGTTTGCAGAATACATCTTCATTGAAAAGAAAAGGTCGTTTGCAAAAGAATTAGAAGAAATGGTTCAGCAAGAATTTTCTCAACAGGCATCCAGAGTCAAAATTTTGAACGAGGATTGCAATCAAGCCCTCATTAACATCTGCCAGAAAGTTAATTGGAAAAGCAATCGTGCAGTACTGTTTTTAGATCCCTATGCCGCTGACGTTTGCTGGGAAACATTGAGTGCAGTTGCTGCGACTGAAGCGATTGATGTTTGGTACTTGTTCCCATTTAGTGCAGCAAATCGGTTAATGAAGAAAACTGGCGAAATTGACCCTACCTGGCGCGAGAAGTTGAATTCCATATTTGGGGATAACAGTTGGGAAACTCAGTTTTATGAGGAAAGCCCGCAAATGGATCTTTTTAATGCGATGCCTAAAGAGCGAGTGGTCAGTACGGAGTCTCTAAAAAAATATATTGAGGCTCGGCTGAATACGATTTTCCCCAAAGTATCCCCCAATTCCAGAATTCTCTCAAATCGAAAGAATAGTCCCCTGTTTCTCTTTTGCTTTGCTGTTGCGAGTAAGAGGCCAAAAGCAATCGGATTAGCAATGAATGTTGCCGACTACATTTTGAGAGATAAAAAACCAAGTTTAGGGCGGAAATAAAAATGATCCGAAAATCTTTGATTTATAAAACCGGAGTCGAGTATGGGGACTACACATTAAATCACGCGCAAGGCTGTTCCCATGGATGCAAATATCCCTGTTATGCCTATATGATGTCCAAGCGTTTTGGAAAGGTAAAAAGCTATGAGGAATGGACGACTCCCCAAATTGTTGAAAATGCGATAGAGCTTTTTGAGAAAGAATTGCCGCGCTATCGTGATAAGATTCAAATGCTCCATCTATGCTTTACCACTGACCCATTTATGCAGGGGCACCCGGAAATTTGCCAGCTCAGTATGGAGATACTACGAAAGGCAAATGCCGCAGGAGTAAAATGCTCCATTCTGACAAAGGGTATCCTCCCAGCTCAACTTGCTGAATTGCCGCTCGAAAACGAGTACGGGATAACAGTTGTATCGTTGAGCGATACATTCAATCAGCAATACGAACCTGGTGCTGCATTGGTATCAAATCGCATTGCAGCGTTAAGATATCTTAGTGAGTATGGCTGTAAAACATGGGTCAGCATTGAGCCATATCCTACACCAAATATGATAGCGCAAAATTTGCATGATATTTTAGAGGCCGTTGGCTTTGCTGACAAAATAATTTTTGGCAGACTTCACTATAACAAAATTGTGTCCGCATATAAGGACCACAAGGCATTCTACAATCAATGTGCGTCCGAAGTGATTGAGTATTGTCATAACCATGGAATTGCCTGCCATATCAAAAACGGTACGATAACCGAAACAAAGAAGGACAACTGAATGCTATCCAAGAAAGAAACCCCTTGAGGCAGCCGATGCTTCTAAAGCGTCCAACATTGAGACATTGAATCTTATTCCTATGACAGGGCTGTTGAGAAAGTACCATAATCCACAATCTTAAACTCACAGGATAGCCATTTTGCCAGCAGGACTTTATTGGTCATCTTCTTGTCAATATATCAAACATAATGAGTTAGCAAATTCCTAAGTCGAAAGCAATGCACTCTTTGTGAACGTCCTCGTTTTCAGATAGCAGTACCACACTTTATAAATATTCCTATTGTTTTATGCGAATTCATGACCTTGCTTTCGCACGATCACATGCTTGGCGCAATGTTTATCTTTCAAACCAAGTCCAGAAAAGAGGAATTTCCAGATGGAACTTTTGACTATGATTGGACACTTAAGTTCATTTATGACAATATCATCTGGCATCCAGGATGCAATTCAATCAGGCTTTCAAGCGTATGAGTTGCAAAAGCTAAAAAAGATATGTGGTACCATAGATTTCTCCTCTTTATCAGAAGAATTAGCTCCTATTGCTGACAAGGCCGAACTGTACCTTGCTGAGAAAAAAGATTATATTTTCGAGCAGTCTCTATTCTCATTCGAGGAAAAAACGGAATTCATCGAAGCTTTCTTAAAAATGCATACCAATGCGTTACCTTATAGGCAAAATGTTGAAGAGATTCTTTTAAATTATTTCAATCAATTGGAATTTCAGTTATTGCAACAAATGAGTGTTGGCGATAGGGTGATCCATGGAGCATTGCGACAGATCAAAGAAAATACAAGGCAAATCTTGGACAAAATAGATGAGCTACCTGTTCACGATTCAACATCCCCATCTATTTCATCAGACAACATCTCCGAAATTCCTTATAGCGTCATAATGCAAAAAGAGTTGGAGTCGGCTTCCCTGCCAAACTTGCAAAGGCAATACTTACAACATTTTCATAAGCCTCTATTTACAGACGGAAAAAAGATAGTTTCCTTAGCAGAGTTATATATTCCTAATAAATTTATGATTGCCAGGGAAAAAGGGCCTTTTGGCAATCTAATTGAATTTATTTTCTCATTTCTCCAAGGCAGGTTACCTGATTGGTTAAGTCAAAATGGTATACACGCAGCTAATGAGATAAATACTCTGCTAATTGAAGGATATCAATGCACCGGAAAGAGTACACTTTTATCAAAGATTTTGGATAAATTATATTCAAATAACAAGTCAATAGAACGAAATATTCATTTTTTGAGCTTTAGCGAAAGGGATTTACGAAACAGGCCCCTTTCTCCTCGAAGCATTTGTGATTACCTAAATATTTCACTAAATGCTCTAACCAATGCAACATTACTAATTGACGCAATCGATGAGTCAAATTGGGCAACATCAAAAGCAGAAGAACAATTGGAACTACTTATTTCGGATTTGAGACCATATCAGTGTAAACTAATTATAACAAGCCGTTACGGATATCTTAACGTATCTGAGATATCATCCATGCTCAGTATTTTATTGCAGCCATTTACAATTGAGCAGGCAGATGAATGGATTGATATTTATCATACAGCAAATCCATCTACCGATGTAAATGGACTTAAATGCGACATTAGAAAGGTTCCATCAGATATTAGAAATTTAATTTTGATACCCTACATTTTTCATATTTGCGTTACCTACCAAATTAAAATGGGAAATGTAGTAAATTTGTGTGATTTATATGATTTAGTATTTCGCGGTGAAAACGGATTCTTTCTACGTACACCATATGGCCTTCAGGAACGCAATGTTCAACGACAAGCAAAACAAATGATGAAAGCAATAAGCCAGATATCCATATGTTGCTTAACATCCGAAAGTAATATGATTAAAGGCGATTTGTTAGATAATTTCATTAACCAAGGTGGGATGCAACTAAATCGTTTAAAAACAGAATATTTACTGTATCAGAGAGATGAAAGTAACTATGCATTTGCACATAATTCTATCCCAAATTATTTCGTTGCACTATACTTATTTAATCTATTTTCTCGGCCAGAAAATCAATTGAGTGATGAAAGCTTATTGGATGAAATTAAAGGACTTATTCAAACACATAATGTTTTTACAAAATCCGTAATGTCTTTTATTGAACATTTTTCACAAACGGAGACATCAGAATGTGGCAATCGATCTATGAGATTGCTAAAAGGCTTCCTCAACGGAACTTATGATTACTACTTGAGATATGAAGGAACCCTTTACGAAGTCAAACAGTTCTATCATAGTTGGTTTAACGGAATTGTTCGTCTGGCATTTGCATTTAATATTCCTCAAGAAACGAACTTTCAAAATTTTTACTTTTTTGAACAAATGAATGAAGTGGAGTTACAGCAGTTTTGTAACTATTATGGCATACATGGTGATGATTCTTTAGATTTTCTAAGGCCTTGCTCAACCCGTAATCTAACTTTGAACCATCTGAATTTAAGCGGAGCATACTTCTATGGAAAATATTTTCGTTCTATGGTAATGTATGGAGCAAAGTTTGAAAAATCTAATTTAGCAGGGGCTTACTTTTTAGAATCTGATTTAAGCTCCTCAAGCTTTGAAAAAGCTCACTGCACAAATGCGGAATTTATTAATACTGTACTGTGTTCTTGTTCCTTTCGAAATGCACAACTAAACGGTGCACTATTTTCGAATTGTAATTTGGCAAATGCAGACATGCGAGGGGCAAGTTTTCATAAATGTAAATTTGAAAATTGTGTGCTTGCTGGTATGAAAATCGAAGCTGAGCAATTAAAAGTACTCTCAGCATTTGAATTGGAATTTATTCGAAAGAACCACATTGCAGTGTATTTGGAGGATTGCCTACTCCCAGACGATTTGTTAGCAGACGAGTTTCAAAGGCAACGGCAAATCCACTATTCGATTATGTCTAATTCTATTAAGTAATTTATATAACATTCGTAATAAAGGCCACAACTCCCATAAAATTTGATGCATCTTTTTTGTCAACGAAAGACAGCGCAATCCCTGGAATCGCAACGGTTCCAGGGATTTTTGCTGCCTTTTGACCCTTACGCTGACCCTTACCGGGATTTTTGCGGGTTTACCCGGACACCTTGCGGATAAACTGCTCCATGCGCTCGGCGGACTGCTGGCGCATCTTTTGGGAAACGTGGCCGTATACATCCAGGGTGAAGCTGGCCGTGGCGTGGCCCAGGTTGCTTTGCACCGTCTTGATATCGTCGCCGCTCTCGATGGCCGCAACTGCATAGCTGTGCCGGAGGTCATGCACCCTTGCGTCAGGGCATCCAATAGAGGCGGCGATTGCCTTAAGCGCTTTATAAACGGTGTGAATTGTCAGGTGATGGCCGTTTTCATCTGTGAACACTAATCCGGTATTTTCCCATGCGAGCCCCAGCTTCAATCTTTGCTCTGCATGTTTGGCCCGATGATGTTTCAGAACCTGCATTACCCAAGGAGCTGGTGTGATTCGACGAGATTAATCATTTTTCAGTGGGGCAAAGATGTATTTTCCGCCGGGTCTCTTTTCTCGTTGAAGCTGTTTTTCCATTAAGATGGTGCCCTTTCCGAAGTTGACACAGTCCCAGTACAGCCCAAGCGCCTCACCTTCCCGCATCCCAATGAACAAGGTAACTGTAAACGTTTGAAACGAGACTTTTTTATAACCGAGGTTGCAAAATGTTCACCAGCTCAGAGCGTAGGATCTCCCGCCCTTATGTAATGCGCCCGCTCACACTGTCCACAGAGAGCTTTTGTTATGGGTAAATTCAAAGCACAGGCCATTGCCATGTGATAGACAAATGGTCCTGTGCCTCATACTTTCTGCTATACCGCAATTTTCAACAGATTCACTTTTTATCCCAGTGCCACATACGGCGACAGCATCAAGGTAAATCCCGCTACAAAGAAAACCGTTCCCAGGTTCAACATAGAATGCCCGGTCACTTAAAAATCCATTACTTCATCAGTTCATCTGCCAGCCGCATAATTTCAGGAGCCAACTTCCGGCGCTGCTTTTTTGTGATATGGGCATATAAAGGATAAGCGGCGCACACTCCGGCAATGCCGATCACGCCAATCACAATGCCGGGAACAAAAAGCGTATCCGCCCATACCATCGTGCAGCACATACCAAATCCCATTACCAAAGCGCTGACAATACCTACAGCCAAAGCGGCGATCATACCTGGTTTTGTCACGCTTGCATCCAATTTGCGCAGCCGCTCCATCTTGTCCTCCGCCTCCGTAGGTGTGGCATACTTTTCCCGGATACGCTTGAGTTCTTCCTGCTGGGAGGCGGAGTAGGTGTAGGTGAAGGTTTTGCCGTTCGCATCCATAGCTTTTATTCCTTTCAGCCGTTTTGAAATTTGAGTTCCTTGATATTTTTTGTAGACCTTGCAATCATCAATACAGCCATAACCACCATGACAACACAGATCCCGCCGCCCGTTGACGCGATCATCGTATGCCGGAACACTTCACCCTCTTCGGCTCCGAATTGCGTAATCATAGCAGTTTCCAAAGACAGCATGGCAATCAACGCAGCGGCTACATTGATTACTTTTGCCGCCGTCAGGACAGGGCTTTTCTGCTTTCGGCTCCTGACCAAATTGACAATGGCCATCGTCATGGTGTAGAAGTCGTACAAGGCCATTACATAAATCAAATAGCCTGGGTACGCAAAGCCCTCGCCGCGTTGCAGAACAAGTATGACCATCCCGGTCAGGATGGTATTCATAAAGAGCAGCACAATGCCGCAGGCTCGGCATCGCCTCCATTCCGCAACCATATCCCTTGTATTCCTGTTGATATGGAGGAGCAGCAAAAAACGCATCGTCAGAAGCAGGGTATAATATGCCGCCAAGGTAATCAGCCACGCTGAGCCGTAGAAAATGCCCGTAACAAATTTCAACACCGCATATCCCGTGTTGAGCGCCAGCGACAAAAGCAGGGAAATTTTTGCCTTGAATACGATATCTGCCATATAACGGCTGACAAAGGGATTTTGGTCTGCCATTTCAAGCACAGTATCCTTCATGCGTTTTACTGTGGTGCTGTTTTTCATCGACCACAATCCGATGCAGACGATTACAAGAGTATATGCTGAAAACACATAAGACACATAGGCAATCCATCCGCTGGTTCCATAAAAGCCAAACATGTAAATCAGCAATATGGCGGCAAGGACAGCGCAAAGCACAATGACCGCCGCCTTTGGAAAAAGGACAGCATGGATCACTTTTTTAACCCGTTCCATTCTGCTCCCTCCGTATCCTGACGGTAAAGGTACTGCCTCTCCCAACTTCGCTGGCAACGGAGATATCCCCGTTTACAATATCCATCACCCGTTTGACCAGGGCCAGCCCCAGGCCGTTCCCCTGCGTGGCGTGGGATGTATCGCCCTGATAAAACTTCTCAAAAATATGCTCGCCCACTTCCGGCGGAATGCCACAGCCGGTGTCGCGAATTTGCACAACTGCGAAATCTCCTTCTGCCTCCAAGCTTACGGCAACACGTCCGCCGGGGGACGTAAATTTCAGTGCGTTGGAGATCAGATTATTCCATATCAGCGTCATCAATTCTGCGTCAGACATAATCAGCACATGATCCGCCAATTCTGTATCCAACCCGATGTCATGTTCTTCCCATACATCCTCAAAGGCCAGCAGACACTGGCATAGCTGTTCGCCTAAATCGTAGAGTTCCCTCTCTGGATAAATCTGCTGATTTTCCAGTTTGTTCAGTTTCAAAATATTTGTAATCAGGTCTGCCAGCCGCCGGGAGGCATCTGTTATCGTCTTTGCGCACTCCCGCCGCTGCTCTTCCGTTAAATTCGGCTGTTGGAGCATTGCCCCGTAATTCTGGATGATTGCCAGAGGTGTTTTCAGTTCATGGGACACATTGGAGATAAAATCTGTACGCAGAGTTTCAATGCCGGACAGCTCTTCCGCCATCCGATTGAATGAGTGAATGATGGTGTTGAATCCATCCTGCCCGCTTACAGTAAATACCGGCTGAATGCGTACCGAAAAATCACCCTGCATGATTTTCCCGGCAGCATCCGCAATGCGCTGAACGGGCTTTGTCACCATAAACCATCGCCGTGCGCTGTCTATGGCCGTGCAGAGAAAACTGATTAGCACCACATTCCAGAACGTCAGCTTGGCGGATGCTTCGATCATCTCTTGGGCCAGCGGCATTTCCATATTGGCCTGCAGGGTTTCCAAAAACAGCAGCATACAGCAGGTGACGACAAATGCAATCAGCAGGAAAAACACAAAATATTGCCATAGCGTCCCCAGCCAGCGCGAGGCCCTGCTTTGCTCCCGGTTCATTTCAGCACCGCCTTGTAGCCCAGTCCCCGCACGGTCACAATCTCGAAATCGTCACAGCCGGAAAACTTATCCCGCAGCTTTGTCATGTAAACATCCACAGCCCTCAGAGTAGTCGAGCAATCCGCATCCCAAAATTCGTCCATCAACTGCGTCCGGGTAAACGCCTTTTTCGGATAGGACAACAGCTTGTAAAGAATATTGAACTCCCGATGGGTCAGCGGAATTTCCTCCCCATCCAGACAGGCCGTGCGGTCATCTGCGTCCAGCACCAGCTTACCCACCTCCAAACGGTGGCTGCTGGCAATCTTTGCCCGCCGCAAAAGCGCTCCGATACGCAAAAACAGTTCGTCCAGATCGATAGGCTTCACCATGTAATCATCAATACCTACTCGATAACCCCGCTGCTTGGATGCAAAATCATCCCGCGCCGTCATAAACAGGATGGGGATGTTTTCATCCAACTCCCGCACGGTCGCGGCAAATTCATAACCGTCAATACCGGGCATCATAATATCGGACACGATCAAATCAAAAGCACTGCGATACATTGCATCATAGGCGTCACTGGCGTTCAGACACCCTGACGCCTCATAACCGCTTTGATTGAGGAATGCACGCACAGCCCGATTCAAGTCCTTGTCATCCTCGACAACCAATATTTTGAACATAGGGCAAAACCCCCGCAAACTCTTTCTCTAATTGTACCATAGAAATGTTAAAGTTTTGTTTGCGTTTTCCATATTTGCGGATTTTTTAAAAAGTTGACCTATGCCACGCTTTGGCACAGGTCAAATCTTCTCCTATTCGTGTTTTCCCGTGCTTCGGGCAGACTGTTTCTGTGCCAGCCTTTCCTTGGCCTGCTCTACGGTTTCGCCTTCGTGGAGCAGATAGCGGGCGACAAACTTATCCTCAATGCTCTGATATGCGCCGACAACGGTACGCTCGATCTTTTTATAACCGTCAACAACGCCATCCTCGATCTTCTGGAAACCGCCGGTGACGGTCTCGGCGATCTCCTTGTTTACCTTTTGCAAATCTGACACGTTTTTACCTCCGAAATCAATATATATTTTCTTCGTTCTTATGAACGATCAGGGCAATCACCACAGCAAGTCCGGCAGCAGCGGCAATAGCGGCGGGAATCACATATTTTTTCATCCTGCCCACCTCATTTCAGGCCCTTGCAGATGGGGATGAGGCAGAGCAGCAGAGCGATGCCGATGATGCCAACGATAATGCCGGGAACCATCATGTTCCAGACCATGGTCATGCACATACCAGCACCGAACACCACGGCTGCGGCAATGCCAAAGAGTGTGATGGCGATTGCCTTGCCGTTGAATACGATGGCGGGCTTGCCGTCCATCTTGCGGCGCACCATGACCATAACCAGCAGCACCGCCAGACCGATCACGCCGATTACGATTCCCTGCGCCATGGCACCCCATTCCGGCAGCAGCGCCATGCACATACCCAGGGCAAACAAAATGCCGCCGACCACGCTCATAATAAGGGACACAAAATCTTTTTTTGACATTGTGGAAAACCTCCGCTTTTTATTTCAAGCTGTGTTTTGCTTGTTGTCCGTATCATACAGAGCGATTGTTTTTGTAAGGTTTGGGATTTGTTTGGGAATGATTAAAATTTGTTCTCTCACAAAAAGCTGAGAACATCGTCCTCAACCCTTTTGTACTTTAGCGGCTTGTCAGATCTGTTCAGATGATTTCCTCAATCCGCACCCTGCAGCTATTCGTCAAATCCACCAGGAGAAAAATTTCAGAAAATCAAACTTGACTTTTTGGCTCGCTCAGTGCTACATTGACAATGCAACGTGCAGCGATACCGCATAAGTCCGGTTGGTCGCTGCACGTTGTTTTTCTTTGCCCCAAAAACAATATCAGAAAGCGCCCGGCCAGAAGGCATGAGTCCAGCTCTTCTCGCCGGGCGCTTTCTCATGTTCAGAGGAGGAAACAGTTGATGGAACAAAAAGCAAATTCTTTTTTGGAAACTGAGCCGCTGGGCGCTCTGATGGCAAAGTATGCCGTCCCCTGCGTCATCTCCCTGCTGGTGGCCGCGCTCTACAACATCGTGGATCAGATTTTCATTGCCAACGCCGACTATCTGGGTTCCTACGGCAACGCCGCCAACACGGTGGCCTTTCCGCTGACGGTGGTGGCCCTATCCGTCGCGGTGATGATCGGGGACGGCTGCTGCGCCTTCGTCAGTATCAGCCTGGAGGCCGGGAACAGAAAGGAATACTTCTTCTGGATCACCTTGGGGGCCCCTTTTATATGTTCGGGCAGGCCCTCAACCCCATTATCCGCTCCGACGGCGCCAGGGGGAACTACTACAAGAGCATCTCCGGGCACGCCTGAGGCGTCCCCCACCAGTATGAGCTGAGTGTGGACAGCTCCATTGGACCGGAGAAAACGGTGGATTTGATTTATGGAGCGTCTTGGCGTCCCGCAGATTCCCTATGCCCTGATCTGGGACGATGGGTGCCCCTGCAGTGTGTGCGAGGACTTTGTTTCCCAAACACAGAATTGGTGAGCGCGTGGCGGATTATGCGGGCGATGAGGAAGGACAACAGCGCCTCCGTATGCCAGCATTTCATAAACTGCCGCCAGGCCCTCTGCTTTATAGGTCTTGAATGCGGGTCCTTTTCACCTGCTGCACGGTTTTCCAGCGCTTGCACAGGCGGCACAGCCCATACACCGCCAACAGCAGCAGTGTGGGGATGTTTTCCACCAGAAACGCCACGACCAGCGTTCCGCCCATGGCCGTCACCGAGGAGTAGCCGCTTACCTGGACCATCCAGACGATCACCTGCACCACGCACCGCAGCAGCCACAGCCCCGGCAGCGCCAAGCCCAGCCGCCCATCCTTTTTCACCGCCAGAAAAATTTCCACCGCCACCGCCGCGGCCATCAAAACTAAAATCACGGGCATGTCCTGCATTTCTATGATAAACAGGTCCATGTCCTCTTCAAAATGGAATCCGGTGTTCATGATCGCTCCTCCTTCGTCTTTCGGTACTCACTGAGCAGCAGCTTGGCCGTGTCAAAGTCCAGCTTGTCGTCCACCGCCAGCCGCTTCACCAGCGCCACATAGGGGTCCGCCTCCACCGTCTCAGCCAGCTGGATCTTTTGAATCAGCCGGTACAGCCGCAGCCGCACCGTGGGATAGCTCACGCCATACTGTGCCGCCATCTCCTTGAGGGAGCCGGAGGCCAGGACGAACCGCCTGATGAACGCCGCGTCCTCGTCCTCCAGGCCCGCCATCCAAATGGGAACTGTATCCATGGCCACGCCCCCTTTCATAAAATTAAATATAACATAAATTTTGTGAAAGTCAACTACTATTTCTATTTTAATAAAAATAAGAAGCGCCGCCCTGTCGGCACAGAGCGGCGCTTCTTATCTTCAAGTTTTGAACCTCAGCTCAGCAGCAGCTTGTCGTCCGCCTCGTCAGACCCGGTGGCCTGGCCGAACCGGGCCAGCAGGTCCTCCACGGTGAGCTTCTTCTTGTCCTCCCCGGAGATGTCCAGGGCGACGCGCCCCTCGTACATCATGATGAGCCGGTTTCCGTGGACAATGGCGTCCTTCATGTTGTGGGTAATCATCAGGGTGGTGAGATGGTCCTTCTGGACGATGCGCTCGGTGGCCTCCAGCACCTTGGCGGCGGTTTTAGGGTCCAGGGCGGCGGTGTGCTCGTCCAGCAGCAGCAGGTCGGGCTTGCGCAGGGCGGCCATGAGCAGGGTGAGGGCCTGGCGCTGGCCGCCGGAGAGCAGCCCCACCTTGGAGGTGAGCCGGTCCTCCAGCCCCAAATCCAAAATTTTCAGCGTCTCCCGGTAGTGGTCCCGCTCGTCCCGGGTGATGCCGGGGCGCAGGGTGCGGCTCCTGCCCCGCCGGGCCGCCAGAGCCATGTTCTCCTCGATCTGCATGGTGGCGGCGGTGCCCATCATGGGGTCCTGGAACACCCGGCCGATGAACTTGGCCCGCTTGTGCTCGGGGAGCTTGGTCACGTCCACCCCACCGATGGAGATGGTGCCGGAGTCCACCGGCCACACTCCCGCCACCGCGTTGAGCAGGGTGGACTTGCCCGCCCCGTTGCCGCCGATGACGGTGACGAAGTCCCCGTCGCCCAGGGTGAGGGACACCCCGTCCAGCGCCGTCTTTTCGTTGACGGTGCCGGGGTTGAAGGTTTTGCGGATGTTCTGCACGTCAAGCATGGGCGCTCTCCTCCTTTTTCGCGGGTTTGACGGGCTTGGAGAAGTATTTCCCCTTCCAGTAGGGGATGGTGAGGAATACGGCCACCACCAGGGCGGTGAGCAGCTTCAGATCGGTGGTCTCCAGCCCCAGGCGGAGCACCAGGGTGATGACGGCGTAGTAGAGGATGGCGCCCACGACGCAGGCAAGCAGCTTCAGCGCGAAATTGATGAATACGCCACCCAGCAGCACCTCGCCGATGATGACGGCGGCCAGGCCGATGACGATGGCGCCCCGGCCCATATCAATGGTGGAGCTGCCCTGGTACTGGGCCAGCAGGGCCCCCGCCAGCGCCACCAGCGCGTTGGACACCACCAGCCCCAGCAGCTTGCTCCAGTTGGTGTTGATGCCCTGGGCCCGGGCCATGTTGGGGTTGGAGCCGGTGGCCCGCAGGGCGGACCCCTGCTCCGTGCCGAAGAACCAGTACAGCACGGCGATGACCACCACCACCAGAAGAAGGAGCAGCAGCAGGGGATTTTCCAGCAAGGGCTTGCGGATGTTCCGGGAGGACACCAGCAGGTCGTACTTGTCCACACTGACGGCCAGGGTGGATTTGGTCTTGGCGTTGGCGTCCCCCACGGCCATGATGCGCAGGTTGATGGAGTACAGCGCCAGCTGGGTCAGGATGCCCGACAGGATAGCGGGGATGCCGCACACCGTGTGGAGCAGGCCGGTGGCCAGGCCCGCCGCCATGCCGGACAGCACCGCCGCCAGCAGCGCCAGCCAAGGGTTCACCCCCAGGCTGATGAGCAGGGCGCACACCGC
>ERZ808040.905-NODE-905-length-22292-cov-5.945712_pt1 | contig 22292 bp, 13 predicted proteins | sample MGYA00380191_ERZ808040 | MGnify/ENA primary metagenome ERZ808040 (study PRJEB31490, sample SAMN06133395) | mouse gut metagenome | isolation source: J6 | host: mice | place: China: Chengdu | collected 2015-05 ...
GGCCAAGATCAAATTTTCCCGCTTCATCCATGTATTCCCGGTCAACGTGCACGCCGAGCACTTCGGCGAGAAACATATCGTGGGAACCGAGCTTTATGATATCCTTCACGCGGCACTCGATATTTACCGGGGACTGCGCGATCAACGGAGCCTTTACAAATGCCGCGGGCGCGGCAGTCAGTCCCGCCTCCCGGAATTTGTCCACATCCCTCCCGGATTTCACGCCGCAGTAATCACAGGCACGGGTCAGTTTTTCTGTTGTCAGATTAACAACAAACTCCCCCGTCCGCGCGATCATCCCGTACGAAAACCGCTCCGGGCGCACAGAGACAGAGAGCATCGGCGGGTTGGTGCAGACCGTCCCCGTCCATGCCACGGTAATAATATTATATCTCCCCTCCTCCGCGCAGCTTACCATCACGGCAGGCAGGGGATAAAGCATATTGCCCGGCTTCCAAAGTTCTTTTTCCATTTTCCCCTCTCATCCACATCCAAAAAACATCCGCATTTCCCGGCCGCCAATACGGCATCCGAAAAGCCTGCGCGTCATTATAGCACGATTCTTTTCCAAAAGCCAGCACTTTTTTAAATTATCCATTTTTTCACAGTCCAAAAAGACATCCTCCGGGCGCGCAGGCCAAATCCGCGCTGCCCCGTTAACAACACATCCGTTCCGGCGAAAATCAAAAAGCTCCCATATCTTACAATATAGGAGCTTTGATAAAACCAAAATTTTTACATCTTCTCTTTTGAAAACAGTGAGACCGCGAATCCAAAATCGGCCGCCGCCCCCGATGCCAACACGGGCAGACGGCCGTTCTCCCCCGCTTTACGGACACTGTCATAAAACCCGTCGGACGGTTCCAACGCACAGTTATAATCGCCCTCAAATCCCCCCGCCGTAACCCATACACCAAGATAGGGCAGCTTTTTTACATCATAGTGCAGCATGCAGAACATTCTCCGGGAAGGATAATAAAACCCGCCAACTGCGGGCAGCAATTCACGGCAGGCAGGCACATCCCCGCCCACAAAGCGTGTTTCCCCTCCACAGTGCGATGCCGCGGGCATTCCGCCTGCGTAATGCATTCCCTCCCCCCTGCCGGCACCTACCTCCCCCGGCTCCAGATAATATTTTACCGCCCGCCTTGAATCCGCCGCGGGAACCCTGCGAAAATCATATACCGGATTATCATACGGGTAAATTGTATCCGGTGCACCCAGCATCCGCTCCGAAAGCACATTCCGGCACCGCCCCGTCCCGAACGGAAGCAGTATTTCCATATCCTCCTCATAGCGCATCAGCCCGTGCCAGGTCCAGATGGCGGGCAGTTCATCTTTCCCGATATTTGCAATATGACACCGCATCACAAGCGCGTTCGAAAACAGGCGCACTTCCTTTTCATACCGGTAAGAAAAGACCCTGCTCTCCCAGACCATCCTCACAAAATCCCGCCCCTGCGAAAGCACCGTAAAATCAGCATTCCATATTTCCCCGTGATCCGGATACCGTTTTTCCTTCCCGTTCCAAACAAAGTTTTCCGCGTCAATATTGGGGAATGCGTCATCAAACCCGTAAGCGTACCGCGAAAACCCGCGGCGCGAAACCATCTTTTCTTTCTCCCCCGGCTGTGCCGCCGCCTCAAACGAACTTTCCTTATGGAACAGGGAAGTGATTTTTCCGCCAAATCCAGGGGTAATCACTACCCTGAGGCATTCATTTTCAAGTATTTTCTCCATATCATGTTCCTAGCGGCTGCGCCCGATCTCGTAAACGCTGCGCAGGCGGATGCCTTCCGGCTTTCCGGACAGAATCTTCACCGTCCGGCTCCCACCGTTCATATCAAAGAAATTGTCCGAAAGAATCAGGTTATCTTCCTCGTTGCTGATTTCCACCGATTTTGCAAAAGCACCTGCATGCACCGTGATCTCATCCCCGGATAATGTATAGGATAATCCCGGGTCTTTAAAGCGGAAATATTTCGGCATAATAAACAGGGTGCTTGCCGAGGAAACCAGCACGCCGGAAAGAAAAAGCTCATAGCTTACATATTCCGTAAAAGGATCAAGTTCCGCAAGTTCATATTTTGGCAGGAAGGATGCGGTCAGGGCAGGAACTGAAAGTTCCTCCTCCTCCTCCTCCCGAAGCACACTGCCGTCGTTTTTCCTGACCTGCCAGCGGATTAAAGCTTTTTTCTCCTCCCTCGTTTCGTTAGATACATTAAAACGCACGGATTTCGGGAAGGAAGTATTCTCCGCATTGATATTGCGGTCCTTTGTCATCATGCTCTCCTCCTCGCAGGAGAGAAGCACCGGGGCAAAAAATCTTCTCGCATAGTAGTGCAGTGCTTTCCAGCGCCCGTAATAATCAATGGAAGCCCACGACGCGCCCGGCCAGATATCATTTAACTGCCAGTACACCGCCCCCATACAGCGCCCGCGGTGCCTGCGGAAATGCTCCGCCGCATTCTTTATCGCCTCCGCCTGAAGAAGCCACGACGCGTAGACCGTTGTAGCAAGGTCGGTCGGATACAAAAATTCCTGTTCCATGTAAGTCATGATCTTCCCGTTTGCACTGTTGTTGCGCTGGTGCTTTTCCATCACATACGAGAAAATATTCCGGTCCTCGGGCAGGGTAAAACTCTCGATTGTCCGTATGCTCGGGAAGGACTGGAACCCAAATTCCGAAGCGTAGCGGAAATAAAATTTCCGAAACTCCGTGATCGGCCTGCCCCCATGCCATACATCCCAGTAGTGCACATCCCCTCTGTTCTCGTCGTTCGGGTTATCGAAACCGCCGCCGGAGGAAGGGCTTGCCGGCCAGTAAAAGGTTTCCGGATCGTATTTTTTTAACAGTTTCGGGATTATGTATTCGTACATTTTAAAATAATCCCCAAGCTGTTTCGGGGAATTGCCCCAGCCGCCGCCCGCCACAAACATTTCCATCTCGTTGTTGCCGCACCATAGGGCAAGGCAGGCATGGTTCCTGATTCTCTTTATATTATCAATAAATTCCGCCGTAATATTTTCCTCAAATGCATCCGTCAGTTCATACACCGCGCAGGCAAACATAAAGTCCTGCCAGACGAGAAGACCTAGCTCATCACAGGCATCAAGGAAATCATCCTCCGGATAGTAGCCGCCGCCCCAGACACGGATCAGATTAAAATTTGCCGCCGCGCAGTCCTCAAGCAATTTCCTTGTCCGCTCTTTGGTAATCCTGCCAAAAATATTGTCCTGCGGGATATAGTCCGCGCCCATCGCAAAGATCGTGATGCCGTTTACCTCATGTGCAAAACTCTCCCCGTACTGGTCTTTCTCACGGCGCACCCCGATGCGGCGCAGACCGATTTTCTGTGCTGCCCGGTCAATTTCCGCGCCGTCCTTTCTAAGCACCACCTCAAGCAAATACAGGTTCTGCTCCCCGTATCCCCTAGGCCACCAGAGAGCCGGGTTCTCCACCTTAATTTCCGCCGGGGAATCCGTATGGGTACTTACCGTACCGTCCGGCGCATGCAAAATAATATCAAAGGAATAATCCTTTTCCTCGCCCGAAACACAGCAAAGATTTACTTCCGGGCACAGCGTCACCCCGCCGTCTTCGTGTTTCTGGCGGATATAAAGATCCGATATTCTGGCATTCTTTATAAACAAAAGCGACACCGGGCGGTGGATTCCTGCATCCGGTATTCTTGGACCCCAGTCCCAGCCAAACATGGAATGCGCTTTTCTTAAATGGGCAAATCCGTCCATCGCGTCGATACAGCCGACCGCGCGCACTTTCTTTTGTTCCTCTTTAATATATTTCAGGGCGGAATGAAACAGGATTTCCAGATGGTTTTCTTCCTTTAACATCCCCGTCACATCAAATTCATAAATCTGGTGCATGTTTTCCGCTTTTCCTAAAAATTCACCGTTAAGCCAAACCTGTGCCAGAGTATCCAGACACTCAAAGCGCAGGCAGATTTTATCCGCCTCTTCCTTTGGGGCAGCGAACTCGCAGCAATAGCGGAATTCGTTGTCCATAATGGAGAGTGCTTTTAATTCGTTGTCCCTGTAATAAGGGTCTTCCAGCTTCCCGCCACGTATTAGGTCATCGTAAACCGAACCCGGAACTTTTGCCGGAACCCACGCTTCCTCCCCTGCAATCTGCATTTTCCAGTGGTCATTCAAATATACTATTTTCATGATTACCTCCACGTTCTCATGTTATAGTTTCCCAGGATCAGCTTACTTCCCCATTTCGCGATCCCATATGCCCGATATATTCCCGCCCTGTTTTATCATTTTGTATTTTTATTGATATTTTCCAGCCATAAAATCATTTTTACAAATTCCAATTACAGGCTGTATGCAAGCCGGTAGACCTTCCCTTTTTCGACTTTAAGCGGCAGGATTCCGCCTGCAACGCTCTGCCCGCCGTCCACATAGATCGTCCCGCCGGTTAATTCGTGGTTTTCCCGATCTGAAAAATTCCCGTAATCCGCAAAATGGAGTTTTAATTCTTCCGTTTTTCCCGCTTCAACTGTGACATTTTTTATCCGGTAGTTCTCAAGTTCCATCGAAATCTTATGGCCGCCCTCAATCACCATCTGCCGGCAGGATGCCGTTTTCCATTCCTTCGGTATCCCGTATGCAAGATAAACCTCATGCCCCGAGCGGTGGACAAACATCTCGCTCATCGCCGCCGCCATAATAAATCCCGCTTCCAGCGTAAAAGTATCCGACGGCTCACCGGCGTTGGTATCCGCCACGCGCAGCACACCGCACCAGTTCGGGTCGCCGTTGGCACAGAATGTATTCCTTGAGCGGAACACCTGGCAGTAAAGTTCCAACAGCATCGCCGCCATATTGCCCCGTCCGCAGCGGGATGCAAAAATGGAGAGGTACGGGAAAGACCACGAAGCATATTCCGTATAGCCCTTGTCAATTACCGCATCCAGGGAGCGCCCCGCCAAGTCGCTGTGAATATCTGTCCCAAGCGGGAATACCGGGAATATCTGGCAAAAATGACGATGGGATTCAAACAGGTCTTCACCCGGAAACAGTGGGTAACCTTTTTCCCCCGACACGACCGGGACGAGCTTTTTATTAAACTCCTCATAAGGTGCGGCATCCTTCTTTAATTTTACCGCATATTCCGCCATATGGTCAAGAAGATAGTGGAGCGTGGATATAACAACGGTCGCGTCATCCTTTATCAGCATACGCCCGTCCTTAAATACTTCCGGCGAATTTGTAAACGGGATATGCAGGTAACCATCTTCCTTTTGGACAGCAATTTCCTGATACAAATGTATCACCCGTTCCAGGAACGGATAAATGGCGGACTCAAGACGTTTGTCATCCCCGGTAAATTCATAGTACCAGACAAAGTCCGTGGAAACAAATAATTCCGGTCCAAGCAGGCAATTCCAGAAGCACCATTCTCCCCCTGCACCATATCCGCCCGGTGCCATCATAACCGGGCAGTGGATTGCGTCCGGAACTCCAAAAAGCTTTTCGGCGCGCTCTATAAGCCTTGGCATGGTATTTGCATAATAATCAATATAAGCCGCCCCTAATTTTCCATGATTATTTTTATAAACCGGCCAGTAACATGCCTGCACATTCATATCATTGTGCAGGTCACCGCACCATGCCGGCATCCGCCGGTCATTGTTCCAGATTCCCTGTAAGGTAACAGGAAGGCCGCTCTCGCGCTCATTGGAGAATATTTTATACATTTCCGAATCACATGCCTGCTGGAGGCGTTCGTTTGGCACGGTGATATCCGCCTCATCCCAGTAATCCGCCCAGGACTGTTTATGTTTGAGGATGTACCCTTCCTCTTCTTTTTGATAGTGGATGATAAGGCTGCGGTTTTTCTCCTCAAGTTCCCCCGCTAAGACATCCATATTTTTTTCTTTTTTGTCCATCACAGCCTGAATCGTAACATAAACTTCCGACCCCTGTGCACAGGCACTTAAAACTGCCAGACCATTTTCGGAAAATGGCTGATGGATATGGGTAATGGAAGATTCCTGTTTTGTTGTATATGTCGGATATCCCCATTTCTTTAAAACAGACAGGTTGCCGGCTTCCATATTCCAACCGGAGGCATGTATACAAAATTTGGCTCCGTCCACTTTTATTTTCAGAAGGTTTTCATTGGAGTCCAGATAAACAGTACAATGTACTTTTTTTCCGCCGTGCAGCGCGAACACAATCTCGGAGGCTGCTGTCATATAATCTAGTTCCCCGTAAAAACCTGTGATTTCCTCTGCAAATTCTACGGAGAAACTCAGCGCGGGAAGCTTGGTGCGGTAATAATTTACTTCTTTCTTTTCGTTGTTGAAATATGTGCCGTCAAAGAATTTATCCGGATTTTCAATAAAATCTTTAAAGCAGCCTTTTGGCGCTTCTCCCCACGAGTCCCTCGTTTCCCAGAGTTGTTCATGGTCTATTGCAAAGCACGCAAGGTTTTGTCCAACATACAAAAGGCTTCCCATCCTTCCGTTCCCCCAGAACATGCCTTCGTTGAATTTTTTCGGCAGACGGTCAATTATAAATTTGTTTTTCGCTCTCATTTTGTCACCTCCATTTTAGTTCCGCAGAACCCCTCCCCCTGCTTCTTCCCAGAAAGAATTTATTCCCGTTCCACGTACATAAATCCTTCCCGCATGTCCCGGGTTCCTGCTGATTTTTAAGTTCCGCAGGAACCCTTCCCCTGCTTCTTCCCAGGAAGGATTTATTCCCGTTCCACGTCCATAAATCCTTCCTGCATGTTCTGGGTTCCTGCTGATTTTAGGTTCTGCACATGCCGGTTTTAATTTTTTATCTGCCTGATACGGATAAGTTTGCTGTCAAAATCCCCGTAAAGCGAGGTTTCAAGTCCTGCTTTCATCAGCGTGCTGCCATGCAGCGGATTTTCCAAACCCTCAACCTGATAGAGGGCTTGCGGGCACAGACCCTGCGGGTATACCCTCGGCTCTGGCGCATCATAGCAAAATCCCTGATGAAATGCAAAGATTGCGATATCCTCCCCGTTTTCGCTGATATATTCCACCGCGTGCAGCGGACTTTCCCTAAGCGAAGACAGGCGGTACTGCATACCGTACTGTATGGTTTCGCGTATCTCTTTGTACTGTGCAATATATTTTGCAAATTCCGTTAAGGTTTCCTCCGAAAAACGGCTGATATTTGCCCCGATTCCAAGCATCCCCATCATTGCGGAGTGGAAACGGTAAGAATACGGTCTTTCATATTTTCTTCCGTCCCCGGTCGAGGCATCCGTCACCCATGCTGTCATAATGCGCGGCGCATAAAAATACGATAATCCTTCCTGAATGGAAAGCCTGCTGTAAGCGTCAGTATTATCGCTTGGCCAGCACTGGTCTGCAAAGCGCAGGATGCCGAGATCCACCCGGGAACCGCCGCCGGAGCAGGTTTCAAATTCCACATCCGGAAAGCGCTTCCTTAATGTTTCCCAGATTTCGTACAAAGCCACAACATGGCGATACCAAAGTTCTTTGTCCGTGGCAGTGTTTCCCGCACTCACATCCATCAGCGTTTTATTCATATCCCATTTTACAAAACTGATATCCGGGTTTTCCCCGAGCAGTTTTCCCATAAAATCAAGGATAAATTGTTTTACTTCCGGCTTGCTGATATTTAATGTATACTGATTTCTCGCCTGCATCGGCTCGCGGTCTTTGAAACGGTAAACCCAGTCCGGATGCGCCCGGTACAGATCACTGTCCGGATTTACGGATTCCGGTTCAACCCAGATGCCAAAATCCATCCCAAGTTCCTTGACATATGTAATTAGCTCTGCCAAGCCGTTCGGGAATTTTTCCTCATTTACATACCAGTCGCCAAGCCCTGCGCGGTCACTGTGCCTTTGCCCGAACCAGCCGTCGTCGATCACAAACAGTTCCACGCCGATTTCTGCCGCTCTTTTTGCCAGTTCTTTCTGGCTTTCCACGCGCACGTCAAAGCACGTTGCCTCCCAGGAATTATATAGCACTCTTCCAAGCTTTCTGCGCGGCAGGATATGCCTGTTTTCAAAGGCGTGCAGTTTTCTGCTCATCCCGCCATAACCGCCGTCCGAAAAACCCACATACATTACCGGCGTGCAGATTTCCTCATTTTTCTTTAATGTGTAGGAAAAATCAAAATTACTGATCCCTGCGGTTATTTTCACGTCGCCGAATGTTGTTTTTTCAAAGGTTGCCTGCCAGTTTCCGCTGTAGCCCAAAAGCCCGAACCAGACATTGCCTGACTGCTCATCGGCATTTCCATTGTCAAGGGCAAATGCCGGGTTAAAATGCGGCCCAGTGTTTCCGGTGCGCGACTGAATGGTAAATGCCCCGTTTTCAAGATACTGGTCGTTACAGTGTGATTCCCCCGCCCATTTTCCGCTTAGATAGCGAACGCGGTAACGTCTAAGCGGCGGGATGGATACGGAACCGGATTTGAGGTTTTCGATAACAACTGTGTCGCCGTCGTTTATCAGTCGCATAAAACGCCCGATCATATCATATTCCGGGTATACTTCATAAACAACTTCCGCCATCAGTGGGGAGTAAAAATTTTTAAAACGCAGGGTTAAGGTTTCTTTTGCTTCCCCCGTTTCTATGGTATAGTTTTCAAAGCGCATATCAAGCTGTCTGGTTTCCGGATAATTTACTTTCAGGCAGCTTTCCAGCACGCTGTAACTATCCCAAAATCCGTATTCCTCACGGTTTCTATCGAGGTTCTGGTCAAAACTGCTATGTCCCCTTTTTTTGACGAGGTAGCCGAGTTCCTCCCCGTGCAGCTTTTCGCCCCAGTACATCCCTGCCGGGGTGTCCCCGCCGGTAAATACATAGGAGGAGGTCTTCATCTCAATCACAAACAAATTATCAACATACGAAATCATATATTTTTTTGCTCCTATTATTAGTTCCGCAGTAGCCCTCCTCGTGCACATCACCCCGGGAGTATTTATTCCCGCTCCGCGTCCATAAATCCTCCCATGCACATTCCGAGCTCCTGCTGTTTAATACTCCATTTCTGTCCAGTTAATTAGATTTTTTCAACAGATAAATTTTAGGCTGGGCTTCTTCCAGGTTAATATGAATGCTATCTTCCACCTGCATCTCCTCGCCAGACCATAAATCCCGTGCTATGTAAAGCGTTTTCCCCTCAAGTCCAAGCCTTTCCAACCCAAGTTCCATCTGCTTCTTCTCCGTGTTCGAGAAATTAAATACGGCAAGATAAAGGGTTCCATCCTCCATTTTTCTCACAAAGCTGTCGCATGCCTGATCGCCGGTATTTCCCTCGACCGGACGGAAAGTTTTCCCGGCTCTTGCAATATCCAAAATCTCTTTGTTGGTCAGGATAAGCTTTGCCCTTTCTTTTGCAGCCTCCTCACGGTAATCGTCGCTGTTTAACAGCATGGTTCCGGAAATGGCTGCGGAGAAGAAGCGCGAAAGCCCCTCATGAAACATACTTTCTTCCCTGTGGTTGTAACTGTTGTAGAGTACCACATGATCCGGGTCATTGAAGCGGTATACATTTTCATTCAACCACCAGCCGTATGAGAGAGAATTTAACATATATTCTGTCCAGTTAATTGTGCCAAACACATCGCAGGAAATCCTTCGTCCATGCGCGTACTGTCCCGGGAAAATAGGGGCAATCGAAAGGCTGATATAAAAGTCCTGGGATTTAATCTCGTTTTCTAGTATCTCGTTAATATGCTGCATCCCGCAGTTATAAGCGGCAATACCGGTGGTAATTGTTTTGTCGTAATGTTCCCCTTCCACCGCGCCATGTGCCATAAAATCCATCTTGACATACTCAAAGCCCCAGCGCTTAAAATTATTCAGTTCCCATTCCACACGCATTTTATTGCCCGGATGGGTCGGGTCAATGCAGAGTCCACCGTCAATCGCCGGAAGGATATTGCCCTCACTGTCTTTTAAAAGAATATCCTGCCAGTGATATTTCCCGTCCGTCCCCGGCACAACCCCATCGGAATCGCTCTTGCCCCAGAATGTAAACGGTGTTGTGTAAATTCCCGGAATCTGACCGTTTGCCCTGACATGCTTTGCGGCGGCAATCCGTTCCTCCTCCGTCAGACGGTCCCAGAAGGCATCAAAATTAATATATACTCTCCCGTTTGCCGAATAGCCTTTGGACTGCAATTCTTCTTTTACAAAATCAGACGTTTTTGTGTAGATATCATAATTTATTTCCGTGGCAACGGCCGCCCAGGAATTCCAGCCAACCACAACTCCCTTTTCCCAGGAAAGCGGCGGTGCAATAATTCCGTTTGCTCTTCCGTAGGCTTCAAGTCCGTCCCGGTAATCTTCAAAAAATCCCAAAAATACTTTTGGCGAATTTATCTGTGTCCCGTAAACCGTACCATGTGCAAGAGTGTCACGGGTCAGTTTCGAGGTCACGCCCGCAACAACGGCAAGGCCTTCCAGCGATGTAAGTTCCTCCGCCAGTTCCTCCGTATCCAAAAGCCTTGGAAGATGTCTTTCTTCCGGACACATAATTTCCTTTTGCCTGTTATCTCCCTGCTGCTTTGCGCAAATCCCTGTTTTCCATGTAGAATGGGAAACCGAACCGACCACGATTCCGCCCCGGGTAACGGAATCGTACACAGCACTCATTTCATAGCTTTCCGTAATCTGTGAAAATGGCAGCGCGGCATAGCGGATAAAATCGTCGTTGTCAAACGGGGTAAATAAATACCGCATATCCTTTCCTTGCGGAAAAGTCAGTTTTTCCGCCGCAAGAACGGTAATTTGATTGCTCCCGATTTTCTCCTGCCCTTTGATATCCGCCTCGGTTATCAGGTATGGCAGCCCTTCATAAAGATATATTTTCCGGGTAAAGATTTTTCCGTCCCCGTATTGTTTTTCCATGAGCAGAAGCTTTCCCTGCCCAAAGTCATCCTCGATTTCCTTTACCTGTGCCGTTGTTCCGGCTCCTATTTCTTCGTCGCTATCATATATGGTATTATCGGTTAGTTTTATTGCAGAATGGACATTGGAAAGGGCAAACCCATTTTTCCCCTCCATCCTTACTTTCCCTGATAATTTGTCGTAAACAACTGTTACCGTGCCGTTGGAAAGGGTGATCCGCCCCTCCCCCTGTTCAACCTGAATCGCCATATTCCCTCCTATTTTGTGTTCCGCAAGCCTCCTCCCGGCACCAAAACCGGGGAACGAATTTCTGTCTGCACCCCTGCCGGAAATTCTTTCCCATGCCGCAGCAGGCTTGCTGTTTTTATTTTCCATCTGCACTTTTTCCTATTGTTTCGGCGTGATCCGAAACAATTTCGGCTGTGCAGCTTCGAATGAAATTTCAAGGCTGCCGGAAAATTCCGCGGTTTCTTTTGACCATAAATCGTATATTACGTATTCCGAAGATATTTCAAGCCCGAGCCGTTCCGGATTTAGCTGCATCGTTTTCGGCTTGTTGCCGTCAAAATTAAACACGGCGAGATAAAGTGTTTCTTTCCCTTCTTCAAAGCTGACAAAGGTATCGCATGCCGCATCTTTTGTATTGCCCTCCACCGGGCGGAATGCGATCTTCCTCTTTGCGACTGCATTGATTTCCTCGCAGGTCAGCATTTCCACCGCGCGCTTCCTTGCTTCCCTGATTCGGAAATCATCGCTGTCGATCAGCATTGTCCCGGCGATGGCTGCCGATATATAGCGGCTTAGCCCCTCATTATACTGTATTGCTTCTTTGTGGTTAAAACTATTGTATAATACAATATGATCCGGGTCAGTAAACGGGTAGAGCGTGCCGTTCATCCACCAGCCGTAAGTAAGGGAATTCAACATATATTCCGTGTCGTCTATGGTTCCGAACACATCGCAGGAAATTCTCCTGCTGTGGGCATACTGGCTTGGAAACAGCGGCGCAATGGAAAAACTGATAAAAAATTCCTGGTTTTCCAGTTCTTTCCCAAGGATTTCATGGATCTGCTGCATCCCATAGTTGTATGCCTGCGTCCCCGTCGTGATCTCCTTATTGTAGAAAATTCCCTCCCTTGCCCCGTGGCTCATAAAATCCATTTTCACATAGGCAAACCCCCACTCTTTAAAGCGCTCTAACTGATACTTTATGTTCATGATCGTGCCCGGATGGGTCGGGTCAACGGACACGCCGCCGTCCACCGCAGGGAGGATGGTTCCGTTTTCATCCTTCAGCACAATATCCTGCCAGCTGTAGCGGTTTCCGGTTCCCGGAACCGTCCCCGCCGTGTAACCGCCTCCCCAGTAGGTAAACGGTGTCATGTAAATTCCCGGTATCTGACCGTTCTCCCGGACATGTTTCGCAGCGTCCCGAAGCTCAAACTCCGTCAGGTTATCCCAGAAAGAATCGAAATTAATATATACCACGCCGTCCGCGTTAAAACTGTTTTCCTGTAAATTTTCTTTCACAAAATCGGAGGAATCCGTGTAGACCGCATAACTTACTTTGTCCGCCACCGCCGACCAGCTGTTCCAGCCCATCGGGATTCCTTTATCCCATGCGAGCGGCGGGGCGATCACGGCGTTCGCATGTCCATAAGCTTCCATCCCGTCACGGTAATCCGAATAAAAACCGAGGAATATTTTCGGGGAAACAACCTCCTGTCCGGACACATAGCCGTGCGGCAGGCTGTCCCTTGTTATGGCCGAGCTTGCACCCCCGTAAACCGAGAATTCCACGGTCGCATCAATCCCGCCCTGCTTTGCCTTAATCCCTGTTTTCCAAGTGTCGTGCGTTACCGAGCCGACTATCATACCACTGCGCAGGGTATTGTCAAACACCGCTGTCACTTCATAACTTTCGGAGGCCGCCATGACCGGCATGGAGGAATAGCGGATAAACGCGTCGTTATCATACGGTGTAAAAAGAAACCTTACATCCTCCCCCGCTATGTTTAAAACATTGGTAGAGTAATCGCCCTTGCAGGCAAACACCGGGGCAATGTAATTGGTAGAGATCACATCCCCTGTCTTTGTGCCCACGCTTGCCTCAAAGAAAAAATACGGCAGTTCTTCGTAAAAAGAATAATACTGCGTCAGGGTAACATCCTCCCCCTCATTTACGATGCAGACCCGCATTCCCTCCCCGAAACCATCCGAGCATCTTTCCACGAAAATGCTGTTTTCGCCGTCACGCCGTAAATCTTTGCTGATCAGCTCCGTGCCGTCCTTCCGGCCCGCCTTCGCGTACACCTCGGACAGCAAAGGCAACTCTTCCCCCACGGCAAAAACCTGTGCTGTCCCGGAATTTATGTCGTATTCCAAACGCATCTGCCCGTTGGTCATCACAAAACCGCCGCTTTTTTGTTCCGTTATCAGCCCGCCGTTTTCATAAAGTACTTTTTCCTGCATGGTTATCATAGACTCCCCCATTTCCTCCCCTTCCCCTTTTTCGGGATCCTGTCCGTTTCCCGGATTTTCCTTCCCCTCATCCGGCCCGCTTTCCTGACCGTCCCCTTTCTCCGTATCCTGTCCGTCCTTTGCATCCTCCCCTTCCCCCGGTACCCCACCGGGTTCTGCGGATCCCTGTTCTGTCGGTGTTACATCAACGGGGGGCAGACTCGGCTGCACCCCGGATCCTTTCCCGCAGCCGGCCGCCAGAAAGCCTGCACAGACCATACCTGCCGCGAAGAATAAATACATCTTTTTTTTCATCCCAACCTCCATGCCCTGTACCAAGAACCGTTATCCTACAATACCCGCACGGTCCAGATTTTCCACAATCTTGCGCTGCACCATAAAATAAATCAGAAGCAGCGGTGTAAGGAACGTTACGATCGAAGCCTGTTTTAGTGCCTCGAATGCCAGCTCGTTGGTATCCGCCGTATCGAACCACTGCCTTGCCTGGTTGTTGATATACCAGTTATTCGCGTCCTTAAACGTCTTGTCGATGATCACGCCGAAATACGGCCCGTCGGTATGGAAGTAATTGGTGTAATAAGTATCGCCGTACGCCCACACAAAGGAAAGTACCGCCACGGTCAGTATAGTCGGCAGGGCGTTCGGCAGCATAATGCGGAAATATGTCTTGTAAAATCCCGCACCGTCGATCAGCGATGCCTCCTCAATCTCCTGCGGCAGCCCTAAAAAGAACTGACGGAAAATAAATACAAAGAGGCTCTGGTTCACGCTGAACCCGAAGATCGCCAGAAGATACAGGGTTGCCGGCTGATTGATCAGGTCAACATCACCGCCCGTAAACAATTTAAAAAGCCCCAGTATGTCAAAATGTTTAAAGTGCAAATACTGCGTAATCAAAAAGGACTGTCTCGGAACCAGAAATACGAAAATTACAAGGAAAAAAATCAAATTCTTTCCCCAGAAATTCGTCCTTGCCAGTGCATACCCTGCCATTGCGGACATAAATACCTGGATCGCACAGATGGAGAGCGCGTAGCCGATCGACTTTAACAGGATACCCGGATTCCCGCGCAGCACGGATCGGAACACAAATTCTATGCTGTTCATCCCGAATTTCCCGGGAATCCATATGGAATCCGGAGCGCCAAGTTCCCGCAGATCCGTAAAGACCATTGGCAGAAGCGTCAAGATGGGATAGAGGATCGCAAAACAGATCCCGATGATCAGGCTCGCAAAAAACAGCCCAGAAATAATCTTTCCTCCCTTGATACCCTTTAAGGAAAATCCCCGTTTCACTGCTATTTTTGTCGTTTTACCTTCTTTATTTTTTATCAATGACCTTCACCGCCTTCAAGAAAATCAATACAATCACCAGCACCACCAGCACGTTTATCATATAAACAACAGAAAGTGCCGAGCCAACACCAATCTTACTCTTTGCAAACGCGAAATTATAGACTTCTTCCGCGATGGAAGAATTTAAAAACAGGTCTATCATCGTATAGATCACAGCAAATAAAAGCACATTGGAAAGCAGCGGCAGCGTCACCTTCCAGAATGTTTCATAGCGGTTCGCACCCTCAATCTTCGCCACCTCATAATGCGAAGGGCTGATGGACTGCAGCCCCGCCAGGAAAATCATTGTCTGCACGCCGGTTCTTGTAAACAGCTGGAAAATATTACTCAGCACCACGGCGAGAAATTCGATGATCTTTTTTGGGAGGAAGGTATACTCCAAAAGCAGCTCCACACTGTTCTCCGCACCGAACATCCCACCGCTCGCGGATTCAATCATCATCCTTCCCGTGCTGTTCGCCGTCCACTCAACGATCAGCGGCAGTCCCAGCACAATCGGCAGGAAAAAGATTACGCGCACCATACCCCTGCCCGGAAATTTGGCGTTTGCCAATATTGCCAGGAACAAACTGAATATCACAATCAGCGGCAGGTTCGTAAATATACTGATATTTTCCGTCGCGAAAATTCGCTGGATTGGCTGGCTCGTGGTGCTGACCTCACTCACAAACAAGTCGATGTAATTTTGTATCCCGTTAAATGTAAGTTCAATTCCGCCCGCAGCCCCAACCTCCACTTTATTGAAAGAATAGAGGATGGTATTTTTGATCGGCACGGCGAAAAAGGTGATAAACCCTATGATCCACGGCAGCATGAAAATCAGGCCGTTCAGCTTCCTGCTTGTGCTGTATTTCATTTTTCTTCTCGTTTTCACGCCCTTCTTGCTCAATTTTCCGCCCCCTTATTTTAATTAAGTATGATTCGTTTTACCTGCGCGGTTTGGGCTTTTATTCCGCGTCCGCCCTCCCCGCACATCTCCTGGAAAAGGCATATCTGCAAATTTAAAATTTGTTCCTCTGCACCCGGCAGAAGCATTTCCGAAATATCCCCTAATTTAAAATCAGGAATCCTAACGGGGCAAGTTCACCTTCCTCGCAAGTTACAGGGTACATATTGTAATTCGTAACCACGCGCACCCCGTTGGCATAGGTTGTTTCAAATACCCCGAAAGAAAGCGCCCGGTGGTTCGTGATCTCCATACAGCAAATCTTGGAAAATGCTTCCTCATAGCGGCTGTACAGTTCCAGAATATCTGCTTTGACCAGAGCATATTCCCTTGAAATGAAGTCCGCGTGTCTGGTATTCTTCAGCCGGTCAAGGCTTTTTGCGGTTACCGTGAATTTCGGGCTGCTGCCAAGTTCCAGTGCCTGCAAAAGGAAATAATCCTTATCCACACCGCTCTCGTTGACATTGAGTGTCGTGTAGGAGATCAATCCGTTCATCACAAGCTGGCGGAACGGGATTTCCATGGCAAACCCGCCGTAACCGCTGCTCTCTCGCGCGACATTCACCGCGTAAGACCCGTAACAGATCTTGTCAATCTCCGGGTTATTCAGAGCCAGTTTCTTTTCTCCCGCCAATTTTTCCAGATTTTCCTGCACGATCCCCTGTGCCTGCTCCGGAGTTACCGGATTTCTCTTGTTGTAATCCGCGTAAAACCCTTTGGCCAGATCCTCCACATACAGGCTGCCGTACTCTTTTGCATTTCCCAAAAACCCGTCCACGACCGAGGAGAGATAACGCGGGCTTAAAATATGGTAGCTTCTCGAATCTTTGGCGAAAATCCCGGTTGCAAGGAAATACTGGTACACCTCGACCGGGGAATCATTAAAGTTATAAGCCGCATGGGTCTTCGGCTCAAATCCGTTCCCACCCCTGTAAACCTTTGTAAAATCCACGCCCAAAAATAATTCCTGTCCGTCTGCCTCGGCTTGCCCTAACAGAGAGAGAAGCTGCTTTTGGGAACCGTTTGTTTTTGCAGGCTCTGCGTTTTTCATCAGCCGGTGGTCTAATCCCCCGTCAAATACCCCCAGATAGGATACTGCCAGCGGATAGTCCGAAAGTTCCGAGAGAATTTCCGAAAGTTCCTCATAATCCGTCATGGAAATTTCCTTCTCGTGCGGAATCCCCATAATATATTCCCCGACGGAAAGCGCACCTGTCACTTCCAGATAAAGCTTTGCCTGCTCCCCAAACTGCCGCGTCAAACCGTACTGCGCAGCAAGATATTCCTGGTAATTTTTTGCCATTTCGTAGTACGAAGTTTCATCGGTGTAGAGTTGATACCTCACCCTGTACCTTGTGTCCATCATGCCCGTGCTCTTTAAGAAAAGGCCGCCGCTGCTGTCATAAGGTCCTAAAATGCTTACCTGCGCATACTTCGCTACATCAAAACCGGAGTATGCCCGGTTAAAGGAACTGCCGCCCTCCTCCTTTGACGCTAAAGCCGCCGTGACAAACGCCAGCTCCGCCCCCTCCTCGATCATGGCAAGATAACCGCCGCCGCCCCTTGTACCATTGTTGTAGTACATGCCGTAAACCGGCATATGCAGTGTTTCCGGGTAGGAAGGCATGTAATAATAATCATTGTAATAGGTGTTGTCATACACTGCACGGCTGTAAGTACCGTAGCTTGCGTTAAACTCATTGAGCGCAAGCAGCGCGCCGCAGCCGTCCGGCACGAAAATGTAACCCTCCTTTGCCTCCTCCGGCGTTACCGCGCCAAAACAGGTCAGGAGGTCAATGCGCGTCAGCATATAGTACGGGTTTTCATTGACGATGGCATCCGTCAAAACCGTTACCACCAGATCATCCCCGTCAAGCACCACCTCCAGCGGAATAATAAAACTTCCCGGCTCCTCGATCGTCACGCTGATGCCAAATTCCGCGTTGTCCTCCATCAGTTCATCGGTCGTATAATCCAAAAGCTTCGTGAGTTGAACCATCTGGCGCACCGTGGAGATTGGCGGCGAGAGGGAAAGCCTGCTGTAGTAATAATCCCCCTCACGGTTGTACGCATAGATCAGATCAAGGCTGTCAAGATACCTGCCCGCTTCCTCTTTTGTGAGCGTCCCCTGTTCCACAAGCCCGTCAATCCCGTTTAGAAAACGTTCCGTATACCGCGCTGCGGCGATCCTCTGCGGCATATATTCATTGATGCGGTATGAATCCGTCTCCTTTAAATTCAGGTTGATGCGGAAACCGCCTTTCACCTTATCAATGGTATAAGTCTGGTGGTTCACGCAATATTCATAGGCATTCCAATATAAAAACGTCCCATCCTCCCCCACAAAGGTAATGCGCATCAAAGAGCGGTCTTCCACATTCCCTTCCGCTCTCAGCGCGGAAAAGGACTTGCCCGTCGCCTTGTCCTCCACCCTGAAATCAAGGGTGTCCGTGTCAAGGTAAAGTCTCTTCGTTTCGTTTTCGGCAGCAAGAACCTCACCGTTGCCGGCATCAAACGTCCCTTCCGTCCCTCCTGGAATCCCCGTCTCTTTTTCCGGCACTTTCTCCGCCTTGATATCAAGCCCCGGGATTTTTTTCGCGCCGTATAATACCAGCAGGATGACCACAAGGACCGCTGCTAAACCGATTATCTGCTTTTTCACCCCGTCACCACCTTTTTGAAATTTCGGTTGAAATCGTTTCCACAAAACTGATTACCGTATCCATCAGCGTAAAATATAATATAACTAAAAATATAATAATAATTGCCGCGGCCAGAGTTACAAACAAGGTCAGGATATTCCGCCCTGCCGTGTACTCGTGGATGGTACAAAGCCCGCAGAAAATCAGGTAACAGAACCATACGACTCCGATATAGCGGAAGGCCGTAAGAATCGGGGCTTCCTCAAGGATAATGATATTGCTCAGCAGGGTCGTCATCAGGTCAAAAAGAATTAACGGCACCAGAGAATAACAGGTCATGATCCAAATATCCTTGATTGTCCCGCTCCCGTTCATTAAACTGGTCGTGCTCCAGTTGCTCACGATAAACAAAAGGATTGGCACGATCGCAAGCATAAATAGCTGGATGCTCCTCATACTGTGCACCGGGAAATGATTAAATATAAATCCCGTGTACTGGGTCGTAAAAATAGAAAGCAAACCGTACAAAACAAGCAGCGCCGTCGCCAGCGTCATATTTCCCTTCCCGCGGAATTTTATTTCAAAAAATCCGTCAAACGGGTGGAATAATGTGTAGAATAAGTATTTAAAATCTTTTTTCCATGTGCGCATTGCCCTCACCCTTTCTTTTTATTGTAGCGGATTTCCGAGTAAACCAGCAAACCGGAAAGAACCAGCAAAGCCGCGAGGATCAGCGCGAAATGTTCCTGGATCCAAAGACTTCTGCTGCCGTTGTACGCCTGCGAGTAAAACTCCTTCTCATTCCCCAGCCTGAAATAATACATCGCGTTTTTAAAATCATCCTGCATCAGATAATATTTCCCGATGCCGATATAGGCCAGATCATAATTGGCGTTCAAGCGCAGTGCTTCTTTCGAGAGCCTTGCGGATTCTTCCCATTCACCGAAATAATAATTCTTTGCAGCGCCTAAAGCCGCCTCGCCAAACTCCGTCATCTGGTACACGTAGGCGCAGCGCAGGTTTTTGTCCGTCGCAACCAGTTTGTCACCAAACCAGGCAATCGCGGAAGGCGCTTTAAAATCCCCTCTAAGATCGCCGCTCTTGCCGAAAATATTGATCAGGTTGCCGTCAAAGTCGTACAGGAAAATCCTTCCCTTTTCTTGGTCAAGGAGCGCGTACACACCGTAGTCGTTGATGGCAATATCAACAAAGAGATTCTGGATCAGCAAATCCCCCATTACAGGGAAATATCCCTTATTGCGCAGTACATTTTCCCCCTTTGGATTCAGGCGGAATACCTGTTCCTTCGCCGCAGTGTCCACCGTGGTCGCATAGACGAAGCCGTCCCCGTCAATGGCAAGATTGTTAAAGGCCGGGGCGTAGGTTTTTGACATCTTGGATTTCTGCTCGTCGCTCGACATCCTTTTCCAAAAATAGTCCCAGAGATCGACTACCGGCTTGTTGACACCAAAATATCTGGAAAATGTCCCGGACTGGTTCAGTTCCACGATCCCCTCAAATCCGGACTGCACGGTAAAATAGATCTTGTTTGTGCCATCCACCGTGATCTTCGACGGGCGGAACTGGGTCACGCCCACCATATTATCCGGCCTTGTAATGATCCGTTTCAGAAAATATCCGTCGCCGTCCAGCACCACGATGCGCTCCGCCCCTGTGTCCGCAACATAGATTTCATTTTGGCTCTCATGGAACCACACGCCCTCCGGATTTTTTAATGCCACCTGGCCGCCGTTCTCATCCAGCACGATTTTTTTATCCTCACCGCGCAGGAGCTTTACGGAAGTCACATAGGAATAGGTATCATCGAACACATGCAGGCGGGATTCCTGCGTGTCAATCAGAAAAATACGCCCGCCGCCCGTAGCGACATCATCCATGCCGGAGACGGGGATATCCATTTTGCTCCCGTCGATGGTATAAGCCAATTCAAACGCCGGGATGCTTTTTAGTACTTCCCCCCAGAAGTCATAGGTATAATGATGATCTTCCGTATTTCTGGCGTTGGCCGCCGTTCCCGGAATCCCCGCAAGAACAAGCGCCGTCAGTAAAATAATCCCGATGATTTTTTTCTTTGCCATCCGCACCACCTACCCTTTCAGGCCGGAAGTTGCCATAGTTTCCAGCACGTTACTCTGCGATATTACAAATACAACGATCGGCACAAGCATCATGACCAGCGTAACCGCCGATGCCGCACCGGTTCTTGCAATACCGCCCGATACGACCTGCGACAGCATATAGCTGACGGGCTTTAAGCGTTCCGAATACAGGAACGTGCCTCCCGTGTTCCCCCAGAAAGACTGGAACGACAGAATGATCAGGGTAATCCATGCCGGCTTTGACAGCGGCATAATAATCTTAAAAAAGATTTTATATTCGCTCATTCCGTCGATCTTTGCTGCCTCGATCAGTTCATCCGGCACCTGTACAATAAAATTCTGCATGAGGTAAAGCCCGAAAGTGCCGCCGATCACAGGCAGGATTACTGCCCAGTAACTGTTGACCAGATGCAGCCGCGTCATAATGATATAGTTTGGGATAGCCGTGACCGTCCCGTTAAACATCAGGGAGTACACGATCGCGTTCGACATAAACTTCGAGCCCGGAAATTTGTATTTGGCAAGCGGGAAAGCCGCCATAGAGCCGATCAGGACTGTCCCGCCCGTGCCGAGCAGTGTGATCACCACCGTGTTAAATACATACCTGGAAAAAATAACATTCAAATCCGCAATGATCACCGACAGATCAAAGAAATTATTCATTGTCGGATTTTGAACAAACAGCCTTGGCGGAAATAAGAAAATTTCGCTGATCGGCTTGAAGGCCGCATTGATTATGTACAGCAGCGGCCAGATACTGATAAAGCCAACGCCCCCGAGCAAAACGACGAGCACGATATCCATTGCAAGGCTGCGGTTTTTTCTCCTGAACTTAAATCTTCTCCACCATTTTCTTGGAGCCGCAAGTAATTTTTCCATAATTATGCAACCTTTCGAAGTAATTTTTGCACAATGATATTGATAAATATCATAATGAAGAACAACAGTGTTGCGATGGCACAGGCGTAGCCCATCTCCAGACGCAGATTACCGTAATCGTGCAGGTGCGTTAAGATCGTGTGCCCGGCATAATCCACCGACGGGAATCCGACCAGGTCCAAGGAAATGGCGGATACGGACAGTGAATTGGTGATCTGCATGACCGCGCCGAACATTAACTGCGGCTTCATCTGCGGCAGCGTGATATACCACAGTTCCTGCCACCGGTTCTTGACCCCGTCCACCTGGCCGGCCTCATAGAGTGTGCGATCCACATTCTGCAAGCCCGCGATAAAGGCCAGGAAACTGACACCGATGGAAAGCCAGAGCTGCACTATGATCAGGATCGGCATAATGTATTCCTTCGTCTGGAACCACAAAAGCGGCTCCTGGATCAGCCCCATTTTCATCAGCATGGCATTCGCATAGCCGTAGGCATCCGACGAGAAAATGAGCTTCCATATCATGTATGCCCCGCCGGAGATGGACGGCGCGTAGAATACCAGCGTCATTACCGCCCGCACTTTCGGGGGCAGCTCATTGATCAGCCATGCCAGCACAAAGCAGAGCAGGTAGCTTGCCGGTCCTGTGACGATCGCAAACAGCATGGTATTTTTGATCGCGGTCAGAAATACCGGGTCGAAAGCGATCAGATTGATGTAGTTCCGAAAGCCTACGAACTGGGGTGTTTCAAACAAATTGAACGATGTAAAGCTTAAACCGATGGATACCAGCACCGGAACCAGCGTAAATACGATAAAGAGAACGATAAACGGCAGCATGAGGATATATTTTTGCCGGTGCAGCCGCCACGCTTCCTGAACGGTCATTCTTTTTTTCATTACTTTTTTCATTTCCCTCTCCTATTTAGAGTTCCGCATCCGCCCTCCCTGCGCACTTTTCCGTG
>ERZ808040.907-NODE-907-length-22274-cov-65.629995_pt1 | contig 22274 bp, 16 predicted proteins | sample MGYA00380191_ERZ808040 | MGnify/ENA primary metagenome ERZ808040 (study PRJEB31490, sample SAMN06133395) | mouse gut metagenome | isolation source: J6 | host: mice | place: China: Chengdu | collected 2015-05 ...
CGATGTAAGACCTGAGTGTAATCACAACGGCAAACGTCTATGAAGCAGGAAGAAAACGCTAAAACTATGTGAGTAGGGTTAGGTAAGTTTTTCGGAACGGTAAGCTCAAATAAGGAGGTCTTATTTGCTATACTAGCGCTTAACTATTTTTATCCTATTTTAGCCAATGCGAGTCGCTATGTCTGTTCTTAATCCAAAGCCCAATACCACTGTTGCTTTTACTGATGGTGCCTGCAAAGGTAATCCTGGCCCTGGGGGTTGGGGTGCTTTTTTGGTGCATAGTGATGGTCGTCAAGTTGAGCATTTTGGCGGCGAAACTCACACCACCAACAACCAAATGGAGTTGATGGGCGCGATTATGGCTTTAGAAAAAAGCCCGCATGATCAACATCTAGAGATTTGGACCGACTCAAGCTACGTTAAAAATGGCATTACCTCTTGGATTCAAGGCTGGAAAAAAAAGGGCTGGAAAACATCTGGCAATAAACCGGTCAAAAACCAAGAACTTTGGCAACGCCTTGATGCCCTACAAGCCAGCCGTGATGTTAGCTGGCATTGGGTAAAAGGTCATGCAGGTCATGAAGGCAACGAAAAGGCAGATGAGCTGGCCAACCGCGGCATTTTATCTTCTTCTGAATCTACGGCCTCCCCTGCTAATGACAGCGATGAGCTTAAAAAAAAACTAAATAATTCACAGAATATAGCGACTTCAGAGGCACAAATACAGACCTCTCCCCTTTTTGATGAGCAAAATGATCATCCAGATAACATAACGAGATCCCCAAGTAATATGAATAACTCGGAAAATAATACCTTTCAAAACGACAGCGATTGGATTAAAGATGATCCTTTAGGTTTTGATGAGATGTCCCCTGAAGAAGAGGCTGCTTTGGCAGCACAGTTTGGTAATTCTCAAAGCCAACCAACACCAAACTTACAAACCAATGAGGCTGGGACAGGTCAAACAGCCCAAGCACAACAACAGCCTCAAGCAACTAACGAGCCAGAGGTTGAAGAAATTGAGTTTGATGGGGATACCAGCCGGGCCAACCCTCATTTTAAACCGCTACTACCTGAGCCTATTAACAGAGGACAGACGGGCCGTCAGTTGATTATGGATACTGAGACCACAGGTCTAGACGCTTTAAAAGGCGACCGAGTGATTGAGGTAGGTATCATCGAGCTGGTTAACCGTAAGTTTACTGGTGAAAAACTGCACGTCTATATCAACCCTGAGCGTGGTATGGATGATGAGGTTATTAGAGTTCACGGTATCTCAGAAGCCTTTTTGGCCGATAAACCTAAATTTAAAGACGTCGCCAAGCCTCTTTATGAGTTTATGCTAGGGGCTGAGGTTATTGCCCATAACGCGCCATTTGATATCAGCTTCTTATCAATGGAATTTGATAAAGTTGGGCTGACAGATTTTGCTGAAAAAATCACTGTAACTGACTCGTTAGTGATGGCCAAACAGCAGTACCCTGGTCAAAAGAACACCCTAGACGCCTTAGTACGCCGTCTTAATGTGGGTAAAATGGACCGTACCTTCCACGGCGCTTTACTTGACTCGGAAATTCTAGCCGAAGTTTATTTAGCGATGACGGGCGGTCAGGTCGCCCTAGCTATCGATGAAGACACTCGGTCTGAAGGTCATGGCTCGCATGCTGACTTTAGTCACCTAGCAGCACAGATACTAAGTGCTAAGACCCAAATTAGCGATCATGTAAGCTGGGTAGCTAAAATGTTTAAAAAACACCCAAAGCTGGCTGAGACCCAAGGTGTGGGCTGCTTTTATAGCATTGATGATGCCACAAAAGCCTCAAACCTGTTATTCCAAAAACCTATTTTAGGTCAGCAGCCTTACTCAAGTCGCTTAAACATAGACCCTATCATGGCCAATAATTTATTTATTGGATCTTAGTCTTACTCTAGACTGATGCAGTGCTTAGATAGTTTTTATACGCTTAGATTAAAAGTGATTTGTTGATGGTGATTGCTAGATGACTCCAATTATAATAAAGTGACTGCTACGCAATAGGGACATACTCGCGTACCTGTGCTAAACCACAATGGACTCCTTTATTAATTGGTAATTTATATGATTTCCAGCAAGCAAAGCCACACTGCAGTGAATACCATCAGCATCACTAACTTCGATTTAACTTCGCTTTATTTGTTACGCTCAGAAATACAAACTATTTTACAGACCGCAGAGCAGCATTTAAGCGAATTCAATGATGACTCTGAGCAAGCGCCTTTATTGCTGGACTCTGTGGCGATGCTAAAACAGTTGGCTTCTGTTCTGCAATTGATATCTTTACATGGTGGTAGCGACTTAGCTTATGCGCTATCTGAGGGCATGCAGTCTCTTTATGATAAAGCTGACAGTGGCGATGAGCGCTTAATCTTAAGCTTAGCCCAGGGCATGATAACCCTATCGCGCTATATAGAATTTGTCTTACTACAAGAGACCGTAGAGCCTAGCCTACTACTTGAAGCGATTAATGATATTCACTCATTAATTGGTAAAGCCGCCGTTACCGACTTAGGAAATGAGCGTTTTGCCGCTGATAATTATCATTATGTCAATGTGGCCAATCCCGCGCAGAACTTTCAATCAGTTGAAGACTTAGGGCTTAATAGCGATTTACTGACTACTGCTTATAGAGCCGGCTTAGCCGTGGTTCTTGGTGCCGATAGCAGTTCTCTATCAGATAGCGACCTTAAAAAAAGCGATCTAAAAAAAGTTGAGGCCATGTATACGGCATGTGCCTTAATAGCCAATCAATCAAAAACACTATTTTGGCGGGCTGCAGCTGCCGTGACCCAAGATATCCGAAAGCTACTTCCCTTAAGTGAAGCCAAAAAAAGTCTTTACATTTTTATCGATCAACAACTTCAAAGCTACTTGCCAGCTGATGACAGAAGATTTGCAGACTTGGTTAGCTTTGCCTGTAAGCAAAACAATAACTGGGCCAATGAGCTAAAAATACAGCTCAAAGAAAACCAACTGGATCAAGGACAGTTAACAGAGTTAAAGCACTTCTTACAAGGTCCAGATCAAAAAACCACCTCTACAATTAATGAGCTAATTCAGCAAGAGATTGATGGCGTTAAAAACGATATTAATGAGTTGGTAAATCACTCTATCCCATCAGAAGGCGCATTAAAATCAGATAGCTTCCAGCCTATAGCCGAAAAGCTATCTAGCCTGGCCTCAACGCTACAAATTTTAAACTTACAACAAGCCAGCCAAGCCTTACGCGACTCAGTCAAAGAGGTCAGTAGCTGGTTGGCGCCTAGTGCTGCTGAGTTGGATCAATTATTAAACAGACTGATGGTTGCTGAAAATGCCGCTCTGACTTTATCAAAATCACATACCCCAACCGCTCAACTGCAACAGTTAAATAACGCCAACATCTCAATTCATCAATTGGATAGCGCTTATTTAGACTTAATCAAAGAGACTCGTCAGCTAATAAGTGATTTGGAACATCGTATCAGTGACTTTGTAGATACCTTACCAACTAGCGAGTCGGCTGACTCTGCAGACAATGAAGCATTACAAGACATTCCCGAAAATTTAAAACTAATTGCTGGGGCGCTGCGTTTTTTACAGTTAACCGATGCCGCCAACACCATCAATCGCTTGGGGTTAACGCTTGAAAACAGGGAGTTGATTAACAGCAGTAGCCGAGTTCAATCTGGTACAGAAAAATATAGCAATTTTGCAAAAATAGCCGATATTTTATTGGCGACAGACCATCAGCTTAGCAGTCAGCAGCTAGGTCAGCCAACTGTTAAACAAGCGGTTTATACCGCCAATCGAAGCTTAACTGAACTATTCAACCATTAACTAATGGCTCTTAAAGTATTACAATACGGCTTTGGTCAGTACACATCGGTACTGACTTTTAAGTTATTTATTCGTTATTTATTATGAGGTACTCGTGAGCACTGACCCATTAGACGACCTTCCTATCCTATTTAATCGCTTTGGGCTTGAGCGCCTGACACAGAACCAACGTGACAAGATTGCTACGGTTGATGCCACCTTGCCTCAGACTCAATGTGGGCTATGTGACCACCCTGAAGGCTGTTTGCCCTACGCCATTGCCATGGTGGTGGATAATGAGCCGCATAATAAATGTGTGCCAGGAGGTCAGCCTGTTAGCGACACCATCGCAAGAATACTAGACAAAGAGCCCCTACCAGCTCGCCCGTCTCCTTGGCCCGTCGATCCTAATACCAGTCGTCCTACTGAAGTGCGTGCTGTGATACGAGAAGATGATTGTATTGGGTGTACTAAGTGCATTCCAGCCTGCCCAGTTGACGCCATTATCGGTACTGGCAAACACATGCATACCATCATCAGTGACTTATGCACCGGCTGTGAGTTATGTCTACCGCCCTGCCCTGTAGACTGTATCGATCTGGTCGAAGTACCTCGTGACCCTGCCACTGAAACGGTAGAGTTTAGAGACAAAGAGCAAGCTCATCTTCGATATCGCTATCACAATCATCTCAATCGTGTGGCAGACCAAATGGCAGACAAGACTCACTCTAAGCCAGTTACCAGTGTCATTGAGACCATGATAGGTAATGCGTCACACCAAAGCTTAGATATCGATACCTCTAAAGCTAAAGCTACTATCGCTGGGGCCAAGCTACGTACCAAAATCAAAAAGCTAGAGAAGCAATTAAGTGTCCGTCCTAATGACAGCAAGCAGGCAGAATTAGACGACTTAAAACAGCAGTTAGCTGAGCTTGGAGAATAGTGAGTGATAATATGAGTAAAGTTGTTAAGCATAAAACCGCCCATACCCCTCCTTCAAGACGGTTACCCAATCGTAATGTGCGACCCTTTTTTGAGAAGTTAGCAGCAGCGATTGATGAGCCGGTTACTGAGCTTGAATACAGCAGCAACTTTGAGCTGCTTATTGCAGTTATCTTGTCAGCACAGGCCACAGATGTCAGCGTCAACCTAGCTACCCGTAAGCTTTTTCCTGTGGCCAACACGCCAGAAGCCATTTACGCTTTAGGGGAAGAGGGCTTAAAAGAATATATTAAGACCATAGGTCTATTTAATTCCAAAGCTAAAAATGTCATCAAAGCTTGCAAAGACTTAATCGACAAGCATAACAGTGAAGTGCCTGACAACCGTAAAGACTTAGAGGCGCTGGCAGGCGTGGGTCGTAAAACCGCCAATGTGGTGCTAAACACTGCCTTTGGACAACCTACTATGGCAGTGGATACCCATATTTTCCGAGTCAGTAACCGCACGGGACTTGCCACTGGAAAAACCGTGCTGGCCGTTGAACAAAGACTACTTGAGCGTGTGCCTGAGGACTTTATTCTAGATGCACATCATTATCTAATCTTGCATGGCCGTTATACCTGTCAAGCCCGTACCCCTAAATGCGGGGCCTGTCCAGTTTATGAAGAATGTATGTTTAAAGACAAACAGGCATTCGCTGAGCTGTAATAATGGCCTTACCTGCTTTAATAGCTATTATCTAGCACATAACCCTATCAATAGCGTCAAGTCACTAGAGTTTTCAGTGAGTTAAGGGTAAAATAGGCTATTTAAATTTTTATGATTATCTTGTTTGATTTTACCGTCATACCGTAATGACCTTTTATGCGTCATCACCGTGCTAAAATCTCAATTCCCAAATCCAAGCTCCTGAATATAAGTGACTCTCCTATTATGCATGACTATCAACTTTTTACCTCAGAATCTGTAAGTGAAGGCCATCCCGATAAAATGGCAGACCAAATTTCAGATGCTCTGCTTGATGCAATTATGCGTGAAGACTTACACGCCCGTGTGGCCTGTGAAACCTTAGTTAAAACAGGGGCAGTAGTTTTAGCCGGTGAAATTTCAACCACTGCCAACATCGATATCGAACGCATTGTTCGTGACACGGTTAATGAAATTGGTTACAACCATTCAGACTTAGGATTTGATGGCAATACCTGTGCGGTTATCAATATGATTGGTAAACAATCGCCTGAAATCGCCCAAGGCGTTGACCGTCAAAACCCAGAAGACCAAGGTGCCGGTGACCAAGGATTAATGTTTGGCTATGCTAGCAATGAAACTGAAGTGTTAATGCCAGCGCCAATCGAATATGCACACCGCCTAATGGAGCGTCAGTCTAAGTTACGCCGCTCTGGTGAATTATCTTGGTTACGCCCTGATGCCAAAGCACAAGTTACCTTAAAGTATGCCAATGGCATTCCTTCAGCGATTGATGCTGTGGTTCTATCTACTCAACATGATCCCGATGTGTCTCAAGCAGATTTGCATGAAGCAGTAATGGAAAGCATTATCAAGCAAGTTATCCCAGCTGAGCTGCTGCATAAAGACACTCGCTATCATATCAACCCAACAGGTAAATTCGTTATCGGTGGACCTGTGGGCGATGCTGGTTTAACAGGTCGTAAAATTATCGTAGATACTTACGGTGGTATGGCACGTCACGGCGGCGGTGCTTTCAGTGGTAAAGACCCATCAAAAGTTGACCGCAGTGCAGCGTATGCAGGTCGTTATGTGGCCAAAAACATCGTAGCTGCTGGTCTTGCTGAGCGCTGTGAAGTTCAAATCAGTTACGCCATTGGTGTTGCTGAGCCAACTTCAATTGCCGTAAATACTTTTGGTACTGCCAAAGTGAGCCGTGAAGTTATTATTGAGCTTATCCGTACTCACTTCGACCTACGCCCTTATGGCATTACCCATATGCTAAATCTGCTACAACCTATGTATCAGCAGACAGCTACTTATGGTCACTTTGGCCGTGAAGGTAGCGAGACTGCTTTCACTTGGGAAAAAACAGACAAAGCAGACCTATTAAGAGCAGACGCTAATATCTAATTAACCCCTTTTGATGCAGCACATAAACAAGCTTTGGTGCTGCATTCCCCCTATTTAATTAATAAAAGTTAAAGTTGATTATTATGACCGATATTCCTAACAACGAAAATCCTAAGCTATCAAAAGACATCGAAGCTTTTTACAAGCGTGCTGATGCCATCATTGAGCTTGCTAATAGCCAGTTAGGCTCAGAAGCCCACTCAGGACAAGTTGGTGCCTCATTATTGTACGCTGCGGCTCGTTATAGCGCATCAGTTGCTTCTATCGGCTTCGTTAAAGGCAGTGACTTAGCCAAAGAGAAAAATGAAATTATTGAGTTCTATGCAAAACAATATCGTCAAATGTTAAGCGATAACTTAGATGATTATGCGGACAACTTTGATAAATACGTACAAACTGGCTCAGAACAAAAGTAGCAATTTTGCTAATCAGTCTTTTTAATCAATTAAAAGAGCAGCAATAATTTAAATACAAGATAGATAAATAGCTCACCCTTGGTGGGCTATTTTTTTTGCTAAGATATAAGCCTACTACCACTCAATTAGGATGAGGTACTATCATGAAAGGATTCAAGAATGACAACCAGCATAAGCGATTTGGTATCGCTAAGCTCATAGCTTTATCGCTTACTACGGGTTTACTGGTGACAGGTTGTATGATTACAGAGGATTCCAACTCACCTAACACCCAGACGCCTACCCCAACTACTACGCTGCCCGATGCTCACAACGTCAAAGCAGCACAGTGTGGCCCATTTACACCAGAGAAAGCAGAGGTAATGTGTACCATGCAATATGACCCTGTTTGTGTTAAACACAAAGCCCCTGATGGTCAAATCAGCTACAAGACTGCGGGCAATGCTTGTACTGCCTGCACCACACCCACAGCCATTAGCCATACTCCCGGTGAATGTGGTACAGGACTGCCTACTCACTAATTAAATTTGAAATAAAGTAAAAAACAAAAAGGCCAATTCGATGGAATTGGCCTTTTTTATTGTTTATATAAATAAACGGATACTAGTAGTTTTATTGAAAATTAGTCACCAGAAACAATCTTCGGCGGACCCTTCAATAACTCTTCATCCACGAACTCATCGGCTGTGTTATGTTCAGCAGACTCTTCGGTGATAAACCTTAGCTGAGCACGATATAAGATCAGTCTATCGCGACTTAAGCCACGCATTAATGAGTACATCATCACCACTATCACCACAGCAAAGGGGAAACCTGCCACAATAGCTGCAGCCTGTAGTGCACCTAACCCACCAGCTGCCAATAAGATAGCCGCTACCAAACCTTGCGTCACTGCCCAAAATAGACGCTGAATTTTAGGAGGGTTGGCATCACCACCTGAAGTTAGCATATCAATCACGAAGCTGGCTGAGTCCGATGAGGTCACAAACCACAGGACAATCATAATGATAATCAGCATAGTCGTAGCTTTAGTGAAAGGATAAAACTCCATTAGCTTAAAGATAGCATTACCATAATCATTTTGTACTACTTCGATAAAGCCTGGATTTCCTAACAGCTCCATATTCACTGCCACACCACCAAAGGTTGTGAACCAGAAGAATAAGATGGCCATAGGAACAAACAGTACCCCAAGTAAGAACTCACGAATGGTACGACCACGGCTGATACGGGCAATAAATACCCCCACAAATGGAGACCAACTTACCCACCATGCCCAGTAGAAAATAGTCCAAGCCGATTGCCAATCTGTCTTAGAATAAGCTTCATTCCAAAATGCCAGTTGTACGATATTTTGGACATAGTTACCAATATTTTCTACAAAACTATCGATGATATATTGAGTAGGACCCAATACAAAAGCGAACGTCAGCAATAAGAAAGTAAGTAAAATATTAATATCACTTAACCGCTTAATACCTTTATCCAAGCCCATCATTAATGAGCCACAGGCCAATAAAGTAATCATAGCGATTAAGATAATTTGTGCCGTAATGTTATTGGGTAGACCAAAAAGACCTTCTAGACCTGAGTTGATCTGCAGCACCCCTAGGCCTAAGGTTGTAACCACCCCGAACATAGTACCGAATACGGCTAACGTATCTACGGTATGGCCCCAACGGCCATTAATTCTTTTACCCAAAATAGGATATAAAGCGGAACGTATCGCTAAGGGTAACCCACGGCGAAAGTGGAAATAAGCCAAAGCCAGTGCCACAAAGGCATAAATTGCCCAAGCATGTATCCCGTAGTGTAAAAAAGAGATGTTCATTGCTTGCTTAGCAGCTTCAACAGTTTCTTTTTCACCCAGCGGCGGTGCCATGAAGTGATACACAGGTTCGGCAGTACCCCAGTACATAATACCGATACCAATACCTGCAGAGAAAAGCATACCTATCCATGAAGGTAGACTATATTGTGGTGCTTCAGTCTGATGCCCAAGCCTAATATCTCCGTATCTACTAAAAATTAGATACAGACAGATCACTACAGCAGCATTCATCACGACGATAAAGAACCACCCAAATCTGTGGGTAATAAAGCTTTGCATTTCAGTAAACAGCGTATTCGCCATTTCCTGAAACAATGCCCCAAATATAATAAAACCAAGAATCAATACAACTGAGGCTATAAATACAGGCTTATTAACCTTAGGAAATGGTCCTAAACGCCCAGTTTTTAACTCACTCATTTGTGTTTTTACCTGTCAAAAAAGAAATCACTGTATCAACGCAAAGCCTGTATAGCAATTTAAGTCACAGCTTTACATCAATAAGTTAACAAATGTTAATTGCATAATTGATTTTTTTTGTGAAAAAGGGTCTATATTTTTTATTTTCTAAATTATTAAATTCTACTAAAAGATAATGATTATATATAACAATAAAATAGCCATAAAAAAAGACCCAGTATTTAATACTGGGCCTTTTTTTTACTTATGAGTTATGAATACAGCAACAGGTTTTAAGTATTAGAACTTAGCTGCACTGCTTATTAATTTCAGCCAATAGCCATTTGCCATTTTTTTCATTGAAGAAAGGGTTTAGCTTTTCAGGATTTAAAGATTGAATCTGACAAATCTCATTAGCAATGTCATTATGCGCAAAGGCTTTGTCTAACCAGCGCTTACTAGAAACCTTATCGCCCATTTTGGCATAATCCATAGCGGCTAACAGCTCACTTAGGGCTAAGTCTTCAACCTCTTCGGTTAAGAAAGTTTTAGCACTTTCAAGAAGTTTGTCTTCATTGAAGTCTTGATATCTTAAGTCAGTCAGTTTTAGTAGCTGAGTAAAATATAGACTCTCATCACGCTCAAGCACTTCAAGCAAAGCTTTCTCAGTTTCAATTACACTGAGACTTTCTGACGACTTTTTATCAGTCTGAGGCTTATCGCTTAATTGAGTGGTCATTTCTTTTAACCAAGGTAGAGAAGCCACAGCTTTATCTAATGATTGTCTAACGTCTCTGTTGTTGGCTTCAGCCTGAGCTAAGAAAATTAAAGTTTGATTCAATAGCAGTTCTTTTTTCTTAGGCTTTTGATCTAATTCAGTAGAATAGTTTTGTAAATAGTCGGTGAGTTGACCCACAGTAGCAATCAAAGCTCTATTGGTCATTAAGGTTTTTACCATCGCATCGCCATTAGCAAAAGCGATAGGTTCATTTAGCCATTGGTTCCAAATATCGTTAGCTTGTAGCCACAGTTGAACATCTTGCTCTTCGCCTGCAATCAGACCGTGACGCACATAACTAAAGAACAAGGCTTGCTGGGCATAAAGTAAGTTAGATAAGGCCTCTCTTTTATCTGCTTCAGCTAAGTTGGGGTTATTTAACTCATTTTGAGCAGCTTCGACTTTTACTTGATTCATTTGCTCAACTATCGCAAGAGCTTGTTGTTTACACTCAACAGACTCAGTTTGCTCAAGTTGATTGGCCAAATCGATACGGTTACTGCTTTTATCAAACAGTTGATCATAGCTTAGTGTTTGACTCGAAAACTTCTTGATTTCAGGTTCGATTAGCTTTTTATAATCATCACTACAAGCGTTAATAGCTTGTGCCCAACTCGCCGTATCTAATTGACTGGCGGTAGTTGTGATCTGCGCTTTATTTGCCTCAGTCACAACAGAGGCTTTTTCATTAGAATTTGAGGTTTCTGACGGTAAGGTGCTGCAAGCAGAAGCAGCAAAAACCGTAGCCAGCAATACAACACTTAATTTGGTTTTTTTAAAAGGGGTGCCTAAAGTCATTATTTATTCCTTACGGATTGGACAGTGAGTGATTAGAAAATCTATAGACAGATAAGCGAATATCTTTTTACTTATAACCATAAATTGTAAGCTGACATGATAAACAATGCCCACTAGGTAAGCAATATCCATACTAATATAATGGCGTTTTATGAGCGTATATTCTCTATTAATTATGCACTCATCCTTTAAAATTAACAGACAGCAAAAACCCCTCACCTACTTTGGTAGATAAGGGGTTCTTTTTAACAAAAGACTAAGTAGATTGTCGTTTTACCTATCGGTCTTTATGCTTTAGAAAAAAGTAAGTTATCTTCTTCATCCACATCGACAACGATGGTATCACCGGCCACAAACTCTCCTGAAAGCAGTTTCAGTGACAATGGGTTTTCAATCTGCTGCTGGATAGCACGTTTAAGAGGACGCGCTCCATACACAGGGTCATAACCCACCGCTACTAGCATGTGCATGGCATCTGGTGACAGCTTGATGTCCATTTCACGCTCTTTGAGGCGATCACGCAGACGGTCTAACTGAATTTCAGCAATACCGGCCATCTGTGACATACCCAGTGGATGAAATACCACAATCTCATCAATACGGTTCACAAACTCTGGGCGGAAGTGCTGGCCCACAGATTCCATCACCGCAGATTTAATCTCTTCATAGTCATCACCCGCCATTTCTTGAATCTTGTGAGATCCCAAGTTACTGGTCATGATGATAACTGTGTTTTTGAAATCAACCACGCGACCTTGTGAGTCGGTTAGGCGGCCGTCATCCAATACTTGCAGTAGAATGTTAAACACATCAGGGTGCGCTTTTTCTACCTCATCAAACAAGATGACGCTGTATGGCTTACGACGAACGGCTTCGGTTAATACACCACCCTCTTCATAACCCACATAACCTGGAGGTGCACCCACCAAACGGCTCACACTGTGCTTCTCCATGAACTCACTCATGTCGATACGCACCATGGCATCCTCAGAGTCAAACAAGAAGTTCGCCAATGATTTGGTCAGCTCAGTTTTACCCACCCCAGTTGGACCTAAGAATAGGAACGAACCTGAGGGACGGTTTGGATCCGATAGACCCGCACGGCTACGACGTACCGCATTGGCCACAGACTGTACTGCTTCATCCTGACCTACCACACGCTCATGTAGACGCTCTTCCATCGCTAGCATCTTCTCACGCTCACCTTGCAGCATTCTATTGACAGGGATACCCGTCGCAGCAGCCACAACTTCAGCGATTTCATTATCTGTTACTTTATTACGAAGCAATTTAATTTCATCGCCTTCACCAGACTGCTGTTTTTGTTCAGCCAAGTCAGATTCCGTAATACGCTTCTCTAACTGCGGAATGGTCTCATACTGCAGCTTACTCATGGTCTCATAGTCGCCTTCACGACTGGCTTTGTCATAAGCAATACGGGCTTTATCTAGCTCGTCTTTTAGCTGCTGACTGCCTTTAACTAGTGCTTTTTCTGCTTGCCAGATCTCATTTAGATTGGCATATTCTTTTTCAAGCTCTTCAATTTGCTCATCTAATAGCTGACGTTCCGCTTGAGCACCAGCGTCTTCTTCGTTTTTCAAAACCTCACGCTGCATTTTTAGCTGAATTAAACGGCTATCTAACTTACCTAAGGCTTCAGGCTTACTGTCCATCTCCATACGCAGACGGCTTGCTGCCTCGTCCACCAAGTCAATCGCTTTGTCTGGCAGCTTACGGTCAGTAATGTAACGATGACTCATACGCGCAGCAGCAATAATAGCACTGTCCTGAATATCAACACCGTGGTGCAATTCATAACGCTCTTTTAGACCGCGTAAGATTGCAATGGTGTCTTCAACCGTTGGCTCATCGACCAGTACTTTTTGGAAACGGCGCTCTAAAGCTGCATCTTTTTCGATATATTGACGGTACTCATCAAGCGTGGTCGCACCTACACAGTGCAGCTCGCCACGGGCTAGCGCTGGCTTTAACATGTTACCGGCATCCATAGCACCGTCAGTCTTACCTGCCCCAACCATGGTATGTAGCTCGTCAATAAATAGGATGACGTTACCTTCTTGCTTAGCCAAGTCATTTAGAACGTTTTTTAAGCGCTCTTCAAATTCACCACGATACTTAGCACCGGCAATCAGTGCGCCTAAGTCTAATGACAAGACTTCTTTATGACGTAAGCCTTCTGGTACATCCCCATTCACAATTTTCTGTGCTAAGCCTTCAACAATAGCCGTTTTACCCACACCCGGCTCACCAATCAACACTGGGTTGTTTTTGGTACGGCGAGACAATACTTGAATGGTACGACGAATTTCTTCATCACGACCAATCACTGGGTCCAGCTTACCCATCTCAGCACGTTCTGTAAGGTTAACAGTATATTTATTTAATGCATCACGTTGGTCTTCAGCGTTTTGACTGTCCACGGTTTGCTCTCCACGAAGTTGTTCAATAACGGCTTTTAGTTTCTCTGAAGTAACCCCTGCCTCTTTAAAAATCTTCTTAGTATCGCCTTGTTCTGCCAAAATTAGCATGACCCACTCAGTAGCAATGTATTCATCCCCTGCTTTTTGAGCTTGACGGTCGGCTAAGTTTAAAATGCGAACGGACTCTGCATTTAAATTAACCTCTCCGGTTGGGTTGGCGATTACCGCTTCGTTTTCTAAAGCTTTAGCAACCCCGTTTTTTAGCGCTGGGATGCTAGCCCCTGCCTGTTGGCACACAGAAATATTTGACTCATCTTCTAACAGGGCGGCCATAATATGAATCGGGCTAATACTGGTATGGTCTCGACCAATAGCCAGACTTTGCGCTTGTTGCAAAGCCGCCTGTAATTTTTGAGTGAACTTTTCAAATCTCATCGAGTTATCCTTATAATAATTTATACTTTTTATATCGGTTTATCTTAAGCAACTTTCAAGTACTTTTGGCTGAAAAATCACCTTAGCCAGCACCCTTGCTTTGCTTGTTTCTGATATCTATATGCTGTCTAAACGGTTTGATTTCAAGTCAAAATTCATTATTTTTATCACTGTCAACATCTTTAGATGACTACCAAGTAATGCACTGAGCATAAAAAAGCCCGTAGTCAACGCTAACACGTCGGTACGGGCTTTACTGCCTAACTTTGGTTAAATAGTATAAGGCCAGAGAGATACCTGTTCACCTCCACTTACTGAGGCATCTGACAAATCACTAAACCTTCTTCTACGGTCACCTGCGCCCCTGCTAACTGACATTCTTTTACCAAATGTGAGCGGCTGGCTTGCCAACCTGCATAGAAGCTGACCACACAAAGTAGCAGTATAAATAGCTTTGTTTTCGAGTTTTTTAGAATTTCAGGTTTATCAGGCCCTGGTTTTTGATTCTCCTGAGTTAAAGGACTAGAACTCAAGCTTACCTCCTTTTTCAACAGCCGCTTTATAGGCAGCTCTGCCCTGACAGCGCTTTAACCAATTTAAAATATTATTATATCGAACTTCATCAAGTCCAGGTCCTGCATTGGCCGCTTCAATAAAAAAGCCCATTTGTACATCTGCTGCACTAAACTCGCTGCCTGCAAACCACTTGTCATTTGACAGCTTTTCTTCGGTTAAATCCAACGCTATTCTAATATTTTTACTGATCATCACCGCTTCAACTTGCTTACGAATACCTTTGGCTATCGGCTTAATTAAAGTTGGCGAGCGCTCAACCACTTTATTAAACACTAAGCGCATTACCAAAGCTGGCATGGCTGAAGCTTCTGCATAATGCATCCAGAAGTCATAATCACGCCACGCCTGACTCTCTGCATCTAGCTTAGGATGAAGCTTATATTCTGTGTCATATTTGGCCATTAAATAATCAATGATGTGACCTGACTCTATTAGACATGTCTTTTGCTCTGGGTCTTTTGGATTAAGTCCCTTAACTTCTAAGATAGGAGACTTCCCCGAAGGATGGACGCGCTCTAAGCTTTTGGGTGCCAAATAAGACTTAGTACGCTCATATCTGGTGAGTTGATACTCCACACCAAGCTCTTCTAATAGCCACAAAATACGAAATGATCGAGAGTTTTCTAAATGATGTAAATGTAAATCTGACATAAACTTTCCTTAACTTGTGGACAAAAAAAATGCCAACATATTTATGTCGGCATTCTATAGCTTAATCACGACAACTCATAGGGGTTATTTGTTAACCTATGCTGTATAACAGCTTAAAGACAACGCTTAGTACTAATCAAATAGTAGTTATCAAATAAACCCTATCAAACTACTGATCGTCTTCTACACTCTCATCAGCTTCTGTATCGATACTCTGATTTTCTAAAGCCTCAGTAGCATCGTCCGCCAATAAGCCTTCATCCTTCATGGCTTCAACAATCTCATCCTCCTCACCACTGTCTTCGACTCGAGCCATAGCAACTAAAGCTTCATCGTTAGCCAAGCGGATCAAAGTTACCCCTTGAGTATTACGACCTGAAGTGGCTACTTGAGCAACTGGCGTACGTACCAAGGTACCTTTGTTAGAAATTAAGATAATATCGTCTTCAGGGTGAACCTTCGTGGCACGAACTAATGCCCCATTACGCTCACTGGTCTTAATGGCGATCACACCACCACCACCGCGGTTCTGAGCATTAAACTCATCAACCGGTGTACGCTTACCATAACCGTTTTCACAAGCAATTAAGATTTCTTTGACGTCATCTTCAATGACTACCAAAGACTTGATGAATTCATTTTCAGCAATGCGCATACCACGCACACCTTTGGCAGTACGGCCCATAACACGAGCATCTTTTTCATCAAAGCGAATGGCTTTACCACTAGAAGCAAATAACATTACTTGCTGCTCACCATTGGTGATACGGGCAGAAACCAGCTTGTCACCTTCTTCTAAGCCAATAGCAATCAGACCATTTGAACGGATGTTAGCAAATTGTGATAACTCTACGCGCTTAACGGTACCGTTAGCTGTGGCAAAGAACACAAAGCGGCTGTCAATTTCTTCTGATAAATTAGGAATTGGCAAGATGGTGGTAACTGCCTCATCTGGCTCAAGACCAATAATATTGACCAGTGGACGACCTCGAGAGCCACGACTCGCGATTGGCACTTCAAAGCCTCTTAGGCTAAACACACGCCCATTGTCCGTAAAACACAATACCGTAGCATGCGTTGAGGTCACTACCAGATGATCAATCACGTCATCTTCTTTCATCGCTGTGGCAGACTTACCTTTACCACCGCGTTTTTGTGCCACATAATCACTGATTGGCTGAGTTTTTGCATAACCGGTACGAGACACAGTTAACACAACCGTTTGCTCAGGAATTAGGTCTTCACGGCTAAAGTCTGTGCGAGAGTCTACGATATCTGTGCGACGCTCATCACCGAAGTTCTCTAAAATCTCATGCATCTCATTTTTGATAACCATCATTAGCTTATCAAAGTCAGCTAAAATTGATTCTAGTTCAGCGATTTGACGCAATAAATCTTGATACTCTTCAGTAAGTTTGTCTTGTTCAAGACCCGTTAAACGGTGCAGCTGCATCTCTAAGATGGCGTTAACCTGCTCAAGAGATAAGCGGTAGTTGTTGCCATTATCAATAAGACCAAATGGCTTCTTCAGATCTTCGCCTTCAATAAACTCAGGACGCACTGAACGCAAGTCACCTGCCGCTAAAGTACCACGGCCTGCCGCTTGCAGCATAGCAACCACAGTGCCTGAGTCCCAAATTTTCTCTAACAGCTTCTCGCGGGCTTCACCACGGTTGGCCGACTCTTTAATGGTGGCAATAATGTCATCAATGTTGGCTAGAGCAACCGTCAAGCCTTCCAATAGGTGACCACGTGCTTTGGCTTTGTTTAGCTCAAAAATTGTACGGCGGGTCACTACTTCTTGACGGTGACGCACGAACGCTGCGATTAATTGACGCAGTGTCATTAGCTTTGGCTGACCGTTATCTAGGGCAACCATATTGATGCTAAAGCTTGATTCTAGTGGCGTCTGTAAGAACAAGTTGTTAACGATAACCTCTGCCACTTCACCGCGGCGAAGGTCAATAGCAATACGCATACCGTCTTTATCAGACTCATCACGAATCTCAGAAATGCCTTCAATCTTTTTATCACGCACCAGTTCTGCAATACGCTCAATCAGCTTGGCTTTGTTTGACTGATAAGGAATTTCAGTAAATACAATGCGCTCACGATCGCGATTAACCCCAGTATCGCTCATCGGCTCGATGTGATAGCGGCCACGAATATGTAGACGGCCTTTACCCGTACGATAAGCATCTACGATCCCAGCACGGCCATAGATAATACCACCGGTAGGGAAATCAGGACCTGAGATGTAGTTGGTCAGCTCTTCACTTGAAATGTTTGGATTATCGGCATAAGCCAAGCACGCATTTAGCACCTCAGTTAGGTTATGCGGCGCCATATTGGTCGCCATACCGACCGCAATACCAGTCGCACCGTTCACCAATAAGTTAGGAATACGAGCCGGCAACACACTAGGCATGCGCTCAGAGCCATCGTAGTTGTCTTCCCAGTCTACTGTGTCTTTTTCAAGGTCAGCAAGCATCTGGTGGGTCAGCTTCGTCATACGTACTTCGGTATAACGCATCGCAGCGGCAGGGTCATCATCGATTGAACCGAAGTTACCTTGACCATCGACCATTGGATAACGCAAACTGAAATCCTGTGCCATACGGACAATGGCATCATAAACCGCAGTATCACCATGAGGGTGATATTTACCAATTACGTCACCGACCACACGGGCAGATTTTTTATAAGGCTTATTGTAATCATTGGAGAGCTGATGCATGGCGTACATGATGCGGCGATGCACAGGTTTTAGACCATCTCGTACATCAGGTAAAGCTCTAGATACAATAACGCTCATCGCATAATCGAGATAAGATTGTTTCATCTCATCTACGATAGCAATAGGACTGACCGAATCACTCATACATACCTCTCCATGTTGGCAGCTGACTTTCTTGGTGAAGGTTATCAATGCCCCTTCAAAGAAAAGAAACTGCAAACTATTTTTTAATTTTTTATACCAATAATAACCTGCCGTATTTTAGCATAAATTACGCCTAAACGGGCGGTTTTACTGACATTAACTCGCAATTCCTTAGTGAAATTAGCGTTTTTTTACCGATTAAAATACCCAGCCAATTTTCACCCTCACAGTTAGGATAATATTACTTGGTAAAATCAAATAGGTTGGTTACAATCAAGGCTTTTTTATCTCTGATTCAGCACAAATTTAACCCCATTATCTTAATTGACTCACTTAGGTAACTTCACATGACAGCAGCAGAAGATCGTAACTTTGACCCCATTACTGAGCATTTTGTCAAAAAGGTTTATGGCGGGCTAAAAGGCGACATCAGATTGGCCGTATTAAAACGTGATCTTAGTGCTGTCGTCTCCGAGTTATCACAGCAGCTCAATCGCCCACTAAAAATATTGGATGTTGGTGCAGGTTTGGCACAGTTGTCTATTGAATTGGCCACCCAAGGTCATAGTGTGACTATCAATGATATCTCTGACAACATGCTTACTGAAGCTAAGACTCAGGCCAAGCAGCTGGGTGTCATTGAAGATATTGGGTGGCTGGTTTGTCCGTACCAAGAATTAGACAGCAAGCTCCCCTCTGAGTCTGTGGCGGGCTTTGATTTGATTTTATGTCATGCTTTGCTGGAATGGCTTGGTGAACCCAAACAAATTATGCCCTTTTTTAAGAAGTGGCTGGCCCCTACTGGGGTTTTGTCTTTGTGTTTTTACAACCCTGCCAGCTTTGTGTATCGCAATCTAATTATGGGCAACTTTAATCTATTAAATAATCCTGACTTTAAATCAGACAATAAAAAAAGCCTTACTCCCAATAACCCAGTCAGCTACGAAGAAGTAGAAGGTTGGCTTACAGAGCAAGGCTTTAGTATCAATAAAGTTAGTGGTCTAAGGGTATTTCATGATTATGCCCCTTTAAAGCGAGGCGGACACAGCCATCCAGAAGCGGTCATTGAAATGGAGCTGCGTTACTCAGACCAAGCCCCTTATAAATGGCTAGGACGTTATATTCATGTGCTGGCGCTAAATACGCTGCCAAGTGGTGACATCTAATTCACTGCCTTGAAACAGCACCACATGCGCCATCAAAGGACGAAAACCTATCATCGAGCCCACAGGGTGATCATGGTGACTTGAAATCAGTGACAATACCTCTTCGCCATTATCTAGGCGTAAACGATATAAGAAGTTGGCCCCGCGGAAAACGCGCTCAACCACCATGGCCTGCTGCGGACTGTGATCATCATGGACGATGTCATCGGGACGAATTAACACTTTAATTTTGGTGCCATTAGGGAAGTCATATTCACACACCTCCCCTTGAGCAAAATAAGTTTCATAATCCATTTCGTGATAATGAGAGTGAATCGGCTCAGGATAACGTTTAATATCCCCCAAAGCAGTCTTGATGATTCCCTGCTCGATGATGCCATCAATCATCGCCCCTTCTCCGATAAACTCAGCAATAAAGGGGCTATTAGGCTCATGATATAACTCATCTGGGGTTGCCCACTGTGCCAACTTGCCTTTATGCATAACCCCTATTTTATCAGCTATCGCAAAGGCTTCATGCTGATCGTGAGTCACCAAAATAGCTGTGGTATTGGTCCGCTTTAGAATATCACGCACTTTGGCGGCCAATGATTCTCTAAGCATCATATCTAAGTTTGAAAATGGCTCATCGAGTAATAATAGCTCAGGCTTAGGTGCTAATGCTCGAGCCAAAGCAATACGCTGCTGCTGCCCCCCAGAAAGCTGATTGATGCGCTTATCGGCGTGTTCGCTTAGTTCAACCAACTCTAGCATTTCTTTAATGCGTGCTACCCTATCTGCCTTGTTCCAGCGGTGCAAGCCAAAGCCAATATTTTCACTTACCGTCAAATGACTAAATAAAGCGTAATCCTGAAATACCATGCCCATATCGCGTTTAGCTGGCACGACTTGAACCTTGATTTTGCCTTGGTTGATATCGGTCAAAGTCTTACCGTTTAGGACCACTTTGCCGTTTTGAGGTGTCTCAAGCCCAGCAATAGCTCGAAGTGCTGTCGTCTTACCACAGCCACTAAATCCAAGCAGACAGCCAATCTCCCCTTGCTCTAATTGCATAGATAATGACTTTACTACCTCAGTCTCGCCGAAGCTGACACTGATATTATCTAACGTCAAATAGTGTGAATTTAACTGAGACTGTTGAGCTGAGGTTGACTGCATCGAATTCACCATTTTTTGCTTAGGCTATTATAGAGTAAGAAGTATTAAAACAGGCTTTAAGGCATAATACTGAAATTATTTTAACTCTTATCAGACTGAGTGATTAATAAAATAACAGGAATCAAGCCTACCAAAACGATAGTCAAACTCGGTAAGGCGGCACGTTCATACATCCCTTCAGAAGTCATTTCAAATACCCTTACGGCTAATGTATCCCAGCCTTGGCGGCGGGTCATTAGGGTAATAGGCATCTCTTTGGTGACTTCAACAAATACCATGATAAAGGCGGTAAATACTCCCGGACTAATTACCGGTAAATAAACTTTACGCCAGCGCTGCCAACGATTGGTGGTCAATAGCTGTGCGGCTTGCTCTTGGCTTGGGGTCAGTCTGTTTAACTGTCTATCAATAGGCTGAAAGCCAACAGTCATAAAGCGAGTAGCCAGTGCCAATAACATCACAATCACACTACCACTAAACACCTGAGCACTGGTAATATTCTGAGCAATTAATAGGTTATCTAGCCAAGCGATGGGAATAAACACCCCAACTGCCAGTACCGTTCCAGGAACGGCATACCCTAAGTTGGCCATAGAAACCAACAGCTGATTGCTACGGCTAGGATAATGACGTAATAACCAAGCCACCAGTAATGCCACGGCTGCGATGGCTGTTGCGGTAGTGCCTGCGATTAATACTGTATTTTTAACAAAGCCCCAATAACGAGCATCTAAGTCAATATGATAGTTTTTCACCACCCAGATTAACAGCTGAGTCATGGGCAGGCCAAAAGCTAGAATAAAAATAATGCTACAGAATGCCACTGCCCATAGGTTACGAAGCCCGGTTAGCTTCTCACGTTGCCGACTGCCTGCACTGGGCAGATAGCTGCGTTTTTTTTGCCAATAGCGTTCTAAAAGCAAAATAATAAACACAGTGACAATCAGCAATGCGGCCAGCTGTGCGGCTGTGGTTAGACTAAAAAAGCCAAACCAAGATTTATAAATGGCTGTGGTAAAGGTGTCTAAATTAAAGACAGACACCGCACCAAAGTCAGCTAAAGTTTCCATCCAAGTTAATAACAGGCCGCCCACTACCCAAGGCATAGCTTGAGGTAAAGCCACTTTAAAGAAAGATTTATTGCGAGTAAGGCCCAGCATTTGACCGGCTTCTAGTGCTCGTTGACCTTGAGACAAAAAGGCTTGTCTGGCTAGAAGATAGACGTAAGGATAGAAAACTAAGGAGAGAATGAGACCAGCGCCCCAGACACTGCGGATGTTAGGGATAGACCAACTAAGGCCCATGTCTCTAAGAGAGGTCTGAATAAAGCCGCTGTAATCTAGCAGCCCTACACTGACGAATGCCAATACATAGGCAGGAATGGCAAAAGGTAACATCAATGCCCAGACAAAAAATCTTTGCCCTGTAAAGCGATACATGCTTGTCAGCCAGGCCAAATAAGTGCCTAGGCTACCCGCCAATACCGTTACCAGTGCTAAGATCAGTATCGTATTTTTTATGACTTGAGGTAAGACGAACTCGGCTAAGTGCGACCAAATGTCTGCCATAGGCTCGAGCCACGAGCGCATGACAATGATCACCGGAATTAACATAAATAGCGAAACCAGTGCTAACACTGATTTCGCCAATACTGACCCTTTAGAAATATTTGCTTTCATAAAACCCTATTGCAAAGTTTAAGGGCTACCTATGACAGGAGCCCTTACTTTCAGCAGTTATTTATGGTTTTGTTATATAGCATTAAATTACCTTGATATATATAACCTTTTGTTGACTTCCTCCCCTCGCTAAACCGAGGGGATTCCTACAGCTAGACGGTCAAGCCCGACCGCGAGGATGTTCTTAG